>Ga0116227_10000584_pt1 | contig 72653 bp, 59 predicted proteins | sample S1TSphgellanicum_FD_89693 | JGI IMG/M metagenome (GOLD analysis project Ga0116227, IMG submission 89693) | Host-associated microbial communities from peat moss isolated from Minnesota, USA - S1T2_Fb - Sphagnum magellanicum MG | ecosystem: Host-associated > Plants > Peat moss > Unclassified... | reverse complement strand
CACCAGCCTACAAATCTCCCCTTTAAACTAGTGTAACAAGAATACAAGCAACCTCACCCTGCATGGAAATGCTGTCAAAAGGTGGGAGCAAATCTTCTTGGGTCTAGGCACACATAAACTAAAGTTTCAACATTGGCATTTGCTAGTTAACAAATTTTCAGTTCACACACCATCGGGGGTAAAAAAAAAAGCACAAGACAAATGCACAAAACAAAAAACTGTTGGGTATGTACACCACCACCGCACTAAGTCAAGCTAATGCACAAAACAAAATACTCTTTTCCACATACACCACCACACTAAGTCAAGCTAAGGCTCAATGGATCAAGAGCTTCAGCAAAGAGCTGTGTGATATTAAACTTCCCTTATGTTCTTGATGATCTTATGGCTTTTGAGTTGTGAGAAAGTCTAGGGTTTTGGTGACCCGAACAAAATCATCTGGCCTAATTTTGGGCCAAAAATCAGACTCAAAATCCGGCAAGGTTCAAATTTATTTTTTTGGCAGCACAATGAGTTGGAACCAGCCAGAAAATTTGCATGTTCAGGTCCAGTTCTATAATTTGAGCCAAATAATCGGCGTTTGGACAAGCCCATTGCAAGGGTTGAGGGTTCGCCTGGGTAACGTTAACTTGGCGTGGTTGTGGTGTTGGTGCGCTTGCACGCAGCTGGTGCGCCGTTGGCTACTCCGTCACCTCACGTTCTACCGCCTTCATGCCGCCTACTTCCTGGTCTTGGCGTGCGTTGGCGCCGGCTTGTTGTGGTTGTGTCGTCGCCGGGAGCGCGTCGGCGGTAGCGATGGTAGCCCGAAGCTGCTCGACTGCGTCTTCGCTGCCGTCTCTGCGCTTACTGTCACCGGTTTGCTTACTGTGCGAGTGCGGGATTTCTCCACTCTCGGGATGCTGGTGCTTCTCATTCTTATGGTGCTTGGAAGTCATGTTTTTACTTCGCTGCTTCCGCTCTACGTGCGTCGCTTTCACTTCTCTCGTATCAGCTCACACGATTTCGGTCCCGGGCTGATTCGCAGCTGTAGCGGTAAGTGTTGCGGGTGATATGACGCCATGAGCTTGTTGTTGTTTCCAAATTATCTTTTCTTCGTGATATACCAGCTTCTGCTGAGAGATCGGGTTCTGAAGAGAGCCGGCAATCTGAGGTTGTTGTGATTGTGGTTTTCCTCTTGAAGATTCACTGGAGATTAGCGTTTTGCCTGCTAATGCACTTGGTGAAAAACTACCAGCACACGCACTTGGGCAGATGGGTGATTCCGAAGAAGATGATGCTATTGATTCGGCTTCTCCGTTGCAGATCCGACGTAAGAGTGATCAGTAACATTATTGTGTGCAATTTGTTGTAGTGAGCAGTGAGGAGCAATAAGGGATCTTTTTTTTTTAAATATCTTTATCGCTGGATTTGTATCGTCGGTGGAGCAGGGATTGATTGCTTATCATTGAGCTGTGTTCGCAGGTGCAGGTGATCAAGCCGGGACCTCCACCGCTGATCAGCCCTCGGCGGAGGACGTTGATGGTTTCGCATCTCCAGGGTCGCGGAAGAGAAGCTTACCTATAGCATTGGGCGAAAGTCATTCAAATGCAGTTTCGAATGCGCAGATGATGCAGGCGCAATCAGCTCCAGGATCGCCGACTCACGAGCGTCAGCAGGCGGAAAAACACTGTGATACACGACAGGTACAAGAAAAGTACCTAATTGCAGCATACATGTCGCTGGAGCACAAAGCATTGATCACACTGTGTTGGCTTGTTCCAGCTTACTTCGTCGGTGTGGAGCTCTTGGGCTTTCTTGCCATCTCATGTTACATCGCTGTAGGGCCTCCGGAGGTTCGCGAGGTCCTCCAACGGGAAAGCGTAAACGCCACCTTCTATGGGTTTTTCTCTACAATCGCTGCGTTCTCTAACGCAGGGATGACGCCTTTGGACGAGAATTTGATCTCGTTTCCGGACTCCGCTCTGCTTCTTCCGATGTCGATGCTGATCCTGTCTGGTAACACAATGTTTGCACCGAGCATGCGGTTCATCATCTGGTGTCTGTATCGTTGCACAAGAGAGGAAAACCCACAGAAACAAGTCTACGAGTACCTGTTGACGTATCCGCGCAAGTGCTTCACTCACTTGTTTCCGCAAGTGCACACCGTGTGGCTGCTCATCACCGTCGTTGCCTTCAATGCCATCGATTTCCTTACCTTTCGCTCTCTAGATTGGAATTCCGCGGCATTGAAAGGGATGAAAACAATGGACAAATTGATGGCCGGATTGTTTCAATCGATCAACACGCGGAGTGCTGGCATGAATGTGTTCATCTTGCGCGAGCTTTCCGCCGCCACACTGCTCCTCTATGCCGCTATGATGTGTGTCTACTGCATCTTTCCCACCCGCATCCAGCTGCGAATTGATCTTTCAGCTCTTTCTCCAATTGCTAATCAAAAGTGCAATTTATGGTGTGCTTTGTTCGCAGGTACATCGCAGTCTATCCAGTGTTCCTCTCGCGACAGAACACTCGGGTTGCACCAGATGGCGCAGCTCTGTATTATGAATCAGACCTCTGCATTTACCGGACCAAAAGCTGGGAAACGGATCAGGTGCAAGACAACAAGTTGTCGGTGCAGTATAGGAAGCTACTCTCCCGCGATTCCGCGTACCTTTTCCTTTGCGTACTTCTGATTTGCACACTGGAGACTAGAAAAATTTCCGCGGATCCTCTCAACTACTCCGTCTTCAACATTGTTTTCGAAGTTATCAGGCAAAAACATTCCGTCCATCTTATTCTTTCAATTTCCAAATGAATTTTTAAGAATGTGCTGGATCCAATATCATGCTGCTAAAATTTTCCCATTCGAATTTGTTCACAACTGCCAGCGGGTTGTGGTGCGCAGTGCATATGGCAATGTAGGAATGTCAATGGGCTACAGTTGTGCACTAACCAAGGAAGAGAACGTCAGCCATAGCTGCAAAGATGTGCCATACAGTTTATCAGGAAAATGGAGTGCTAACTCCAAGATACTGCTTGTTGCTGTGATGCTGGTGGGACGACATCGTGGATTGCCAGACAACATCGATTCTGCCATTATCTTACCTCACAATTTCATTACCAACATTTTAGACACCACCTGCATTTACAGTCACAAGAAACTAAACTCCATTCACAACCCTCCTTCTGCCAAGGATTCACAGTCATTTCACAATACCTGTACATAAGAACTATCTGAGAGAGTTTACTCTAACTGAATTTGCACTGATATGGACAGATCCATGAAGACAAGACTGGGCAACGTGAAGATAAAGTCAGAAAATGTGGTCATCACAGCATTCAACATTCAAAAGCAAGCCATGCAAAAGAATGTAATTCAGAGTCAATTCTTCCAAGAAAGACACCCACACTGCAACCTTGAAAACCCTATTTTTTTTATGCTTTATAGCTTTTGCATTAGGTTACTCTCCAGCAAGTTTAATGCAAAAGAATGAGAACATAGTGATGGACAAATTCTCTCTACATTGACGAACTCAGAACATAAGATTTCTGAGTTCGAACTTAGTTTAAAATTTGAACTTCATAGCTGGGTCATAAGAGTTCAGAAAAGCAAACAAGAGTTTGAATCAGATTGAGAATAGAAAATGCTCATCCCATAGGAAAAGATAATGAGTTACCTGATGTCTTACATCATTAACAAGAATAGAAGCAAACAAATGAGTTATAAATAAGTTGTTCAGACTAGTCAAACTAGTGCTGAAAGCTGATCAGCTTTGAGTTTTGCAAACTATATAACTAAGCACCCTGTTTACAAAAAGCAACTAAGTGCAAAATTTTGTGTAGTCTCCTGTAATAATCTCCCTGGTCATGTCAGAACACCTTGGTAAAATGCAGTCACCAATTTCAAAATTAGAAATAGAATCCTCTGCAAACACACAAGATGACCATCTATAGAGAAAACTTGCAGAACTGCTGCTGTTGGCCTATTATGAGGCAAACCCCCTGCAACACCTATAGCAGCATTTCCCCCACCCCATTCCAAAAATAAGGCATCAGACCTGAGGACTACATCACCTTCTTCTCCTTAACAACTGGTGCCCTGGGAATCTTGCTCAAGACTGCAGCGTGAATTGTCTCGTACTGCTTGTGAACCTCATCACCCGCTACTTTTACATAGTGGTCAATCACATCCTTGTACTGCTCATAAATGACTGGAAGTGTGTGGGACACCACAATAACTGTTCCAAAACCAAACATGTCAGTTTTCATCCTTGACTGTCAATACAAAGGATTCTTGACAGTTTATATATCAGGATCTGTCAAGGATAAAAAAAATATCAAAACAATTTCTCCCATGTCAATGCCACCTCCTGCCTGAAGTGCCCACTCCTCTTAGGGTTAAGGAACTTCCTTGATTCTAAGAGTTTGCAAGATGAATTGATGTGCTCTTCGTGCAGCAAAAACAGAATGCATCTGCTGCACAAGGGATACAGCATCTCCAAAGCTATTGGCAATAGGATTACAGCAATGCAATGTGAAGAACGATTCAAGCTGCTTCATAAATAAGTGCAAGAAATCATGGTAATATATGTTACCAAACATTATGAGGACATGAAAGAAAATAATTCAGGTTGTGCAGATGGACTATTGCCAGAAATACACAAAAAGGCAGCAATGTGAAGTACCTATCCACATAAGGGTGAGGAAATGGAACCATGACCCAACTGTTGCAACAAGCCACAATGCTCCAACTACCTGTCACATTCCCCAATTCAGCCTCAGACATGATAGCATTTCAGATACAACGTCCTTAAAACCACTTTGGGACACATTACCAACTGAGAGGAAAGAGTACCTTGATAAATAGTTTGAAATCCTTGCCAACAGCAATATCCTGGACAACATCCAGATAGTGATTGAGCTGTACACGAAGCCTGCTAGCAGTGCTGAGTACGAAATCCTCTGAGAGATGCAACTCTGGCACAGGAGGACCAGGCCTGTGTGACAACAAAACAAAATGTTGAGAATGACTTCTCACCCACACAAAACCCTTATTTTCCAAAGAATACAAATACATACTCATCCTATGCTTCAGCATTCCAGTTGAGAAAGCTCCACACATAGATACATATGCCCAGGACGGATCAAGAAGTTGTCTTCCAGGAAACAAGAGGCATGAGTTGCTAAAAACATATAGGAATATAAATGTGTTACTGCATCATCAGAAACGATCAGGTTCCAGTACCTGTTCAATATTGATGCCACGTTTGTCCATACAAAGAGGGCACCGATGAACAAGAGAAGGGCGTTGGAGACAAGGGAAACCAAGGAGTACTTCAAGTGCTCCAGCAAGTACCACAATAGCGTCGAACCAGCAAGAAGGGATACAGCGAGCTTCCTTTCCCTCCATAGTAGCACATCAGCAACTACAAACACGCCATAATGTAGCCAGGAGTTAGAAGAGATTTCCAATCAGACATGCTTCATCCTTCAGATATAGAACATCTGCCTAAGAGAGGAGAGGGGACTCTTAGACCTAGAACTCAAGAAAATAATAGAAGGAGGTCTCACTTCGTCCACCACCAAGAAGCTCGTGCACGGACTTCTCCCTGCCGAAGAACCGGGGTGCTGCTGCGTATCTTTCCGAAGGGGCTGATGCTGAGGCAGGAACCTTCGAAAAGCTGTTGAGCACGGAATGCATAGCGTTGGCCGCCACTGCTGAGACATCCGCGTGTTCAGACATGGTTACAAAGAACTTTCTTGATCCTCTGGAAATCACAAACTATGAAATCCCACTGCAGCATCGTTGATACACGTACAAAAAACAAGATTCCAAAAGTCAGTGGCAAACTCCATGACTCAACCGCTTCATATCTTAACATCTACATCACTTGACGCATTCAAACAAAGCTTCGATAGAGCATAGGAAGCGCGCTGCAAAATGACCATCAACGAGTCCTTAAAGCATCAGACACGATGAAAAGGCTTGAAGGACACGACATATCGACAAACAAAATGGACAAAAAAGAGAGACTGGGACGAAGCGGCTACGAATGTCAGAAATCCAAGTCAATGCAACCGACGGCGCATCAATGTAGGCCTTACATTTGAAAGGCGCTGGAGCATGCTAGCAGTACTTAACCAGACCAGCTCAATATCCAACACCAGTCATCGTGACCACAGAAAGCTTAAAGTCAGGTCTTTACCTTGACAGAAAACAATAAGACACCTCTGAAAAACATAATCTTCCTCTAAGTGGGATATTCCTACAAGCCACATTACAGCCATGTCCTAATCACGGCAGATCATCAAGACCAACAACTGCACAAAACCGACAATCTCGATCTACACAACAAATAAGCCCCAAAACCTGGAGAATGTGGGTCTAATCACAGTTCACTACCTCCCCCATTTCAAAGAGCGGATTTGAGGGACATACCTGGGTTGCGAATACGACAACTCGGCAGGAGAGGAGAAGACGTGTTTGGAAAGGCACTTATCAAGCTCGGGCTGTGCGACACACGGGGAGAAGACCAGAAAACACACTTTGGGAACAAAGAGACCAGCCAGCACCAAAAGGAAGAACCCGCAACGCCCTCGACCAATAATAGCCGTCCAATGAAACCCCTAGAGCATCTCTACCGTTGAAACGAAGTCCTACCAAACATCCCCGGCTCTACTACACCACGGGTATACATCCGTTTGCACTGTCGGGACCTCGTTCCGACCCTCTTCCAGATGACGGCATCTCATTCTCTAACCGAACCGGAACTCCCGGTCATGGACCACCTTATTGTCGGTCGAACGAAATTTGAATTTCAGCCGTCCGATTCATCCCTCGCATCAAATTTTCATCCTGTGTCCGCAGATTCCACTGTCCGGTTCGAAGATGGGGTCGCGCGTTAACGTCGCCTCATTTTACCCTCACGTCCCAAAAATCATGAGACCTCGTTCAGGATCTGGTTTAAGTTCACGTCATGCCATTCGCCGGTTTCGACATCCCGTTCCCGCGCTTTTTGTCGTACCAGTTACCCGGGGGTTTATTTATTACGGGATTTGAATCAGGAGAGTAAAGGTGCCGTCGATTTGAGATCTGACAGAGAGGGACGGCCCAGATGTGCTACTGGCAGGAGTGGGTCGGATGGGGTCCGTCCGATTACCTGGCTGTCCTCTTGAATCAGACCCAATCTGACGTCTGGGATTTCCTGAGTTTTGAATGTTTTATTAGTTTACCAAGTCCTATGCCTTTGTCACTTGGAATAAATATGACACGGTTTTTACATGGCACTATAGGGTAAAGAGTCCCATCACCGAACACAGGCCGGTCACCGAGCATCCACTTAGTGCGGCAGCCCGCCTATGTTAGAACGAAACAATTCTTATGTGCGTTCGCCCTTAACCTATGACCAAACGCTTGGTTGAAAATAATTTTGTTCTAAGTTTTTCATATTGCTAACCACCCATCAAGTTTTAGTACTTGATCTTATGGATTTTGGTGGCCATATTTGTAAAAAGTTTGAATAAATTTATAAGGGACTCGTTTAACGATGGATGATTAACTAAATTTCATTATGGAAAGGAGGAAACATGAATTACTTTCGATGTTTGGTTATAGGGAAAAATTGGGCCAATTTTTCAAGGGCCCTAGTTTGGTGTGGAAGTGAAAGCTTGATGATAAGCAATTGGATTGAACAATACAAGGAAAAGAAATTTGGGGATGTGGTCTACAAGTCATGTTAAATAGCACACAATTGACCATAGATAAAGATTAGGATTTACAAGAATCCAATGGATACTCAAATCTTATACATCAATTGGGGAAACCTTTATAATTTTGTGCACATCCCATTCTTGCCAAAAACTAAAGGCACCAAATTCACAAGGCAATGTTGCAAATCTACATACATAATTCATTCTTACAAATAAATAAGCAAAAAAAATTTAGTATGTTAAAACTTTCAACTTGTGAGAGAATTAACCTCAAGTCATTTATCAAGGTTTTGAAAGCATAGGGCTAGACCAGTAGAGGCCACCCAAGATAGGAATAAAGAACTTTAAATAAAAAACACAAGTCCTAACATATCAACAAGAACAAACTCTACAATTTAAAATAGCCAAAAAAGAACTTCAAGAGCTAGATCAAGAAACTACACGCACTAAGTAGCCAAAGAGGAACTACATGAGCTTGATCATCAACAATCAAATCCTAGCATTGTTAAAGAAGAGAGAGAAAACCAAATTTCAAGGATGGATGCAAAGTGGCATCTAGGAAGGGATGCAATAGATGAATTTTACAATCGAAAGTTCAAGAAGTCTTTATGTTGTCTTTGGATACAAAGTTCTATAATTCTTAAGTACAATATATGTACCCATAAGAGAGGTAGATTTCTTCAAGCTCCAAGAAACTATAATTTGTTATACATACCTACTACTTGCACAAAGACAATTGATCAAAATTTAGTATGGTCAAACTTTGAAGACTTCTGTGCATCCATCACAAGTTCCAAACAACTAAAGGCATATGCATTTCACACTTACCTTAATCTTTCACATTCTTTTTAAATGTGTTTGAAAACATGATTTATGTGGTGGTGGCATTAAAAAGGTCGTGTTTAAATGGACATCAGTTGAATATTATAAACATTTTCAAATAAGTTATTTATGTTAGCAATCCTTGGATAATTTTTGGTTTTGTAACAACCTCCATAACATGCAAAATGATGATAAAGCCAATTTTTAGGAATTCCAACAAACAATTTGTACTTTGAACACTTGAAGTTGAACACTTAAATTGTACATTGTTTGTAATAAAAAGTCAACAAAGGTTGGTAATTTTGTTGGTTACACCTTCATCTTTAAGCTCAACATGTAATCTCAAATCCAAGTAACAAATTTGCCTATTCAAGTAGCCAATTGAAGCAAGCGAATGAAACAACAAAATTGAGGTAAATATGTAGACTAAGGTCATAAGTCCACAGCTAAAAACTCATGGTCACCTATAACTAATGTCCATAATTAAGTATTGCAGTTTTCAAAACATCATCTCCTCATCTATGTAGGGTGGTAAATAAAAAGTTTGAACACAAATAGAAGATTGGATGCATGGGAAATCATTTTGGTCCATGAGCATGATGGTCATGCGTCAAGTTTTGAAATGTTCAATACCAATTATGAACATTAAAAGTCATGATTGCTTTGCATAGGACATCCTTTCAACACATTGAATGAACCAACAGCATTGCATGGCATCAATGGAACAATGGAACTCACAAGGAAATGTGATGTTTCAATGGCACATGTGTCATTAAATAATACTCGTAATGTGTCTAAGGTAAGTTGTTCAACACAAGTTCACATGAATGATTTTTTTTTCTCATATACTTTTGCATGATTAATAGCCATGAAAAATCCGTCTTGCACAACAAGCCCTATTTCCTTTCTACCATCAATGGTTCCAATTTTGGCTTTAATGTCATCTTCTTAGCTTTTATATTTCATCTCAAACTTTTCAAACATCCACCCAAGTTCTTCATCCACTTGTTATATAGAAAAATCATGGATTAAGTCTTTTGCATCCTTGAAATATCTTTGTAATTTTGTTAAAATCTCCCACTTGTTAAACCATCCCAATTTGCAATCCCTTTCCAAGTTTGAATGTAGTTTTGGGTCAACCCCTATATCCAAATTGTGGGATGTTTGCATTTGATTCAACATAATCAAAATGTTGCACATTGAAAAAATTGGGGCACCTCAATTTTGAGAAACACAAGTTTGAAAATTGGGTGTCCTAACCTTTGAGCTTATAAGTTGAAAATGAAAAACATTTAATGAAATTCATAATTGAAACCTACATGGTATTATGTTATCCAAAACCTTGCACGTGACCCAATTGCTGACAATGTTGATTTGAATGTACATAATGAAGAAAAGAAATTAGTTCATATAGTGTCTAGTTGCATATTAAGATGTCTAGTTTCATGTGTAACAATTGGTCTTGCATGTTGCCAACATATTTAAAAGTGTGGTTATAATATTTCTAAAGCCAAGAAGAACACAAGGTGAATTTAGCCCAAGTCATTTTAACTTTTGATCCAAAGTTATGCTTTGAATGACGAGCTAAATATTCATTCTATTTTTATGTGCATCATTTTAATTATACATGGTCATGGTAGCATTATGCAAGTTATGAAAGAAAAAATTACAATAATGGATGGACCAAATTTGCTTCAATTCCAAAAGTTAGTGAACCATGCATCGTGCAATTCATTGGCATCAAAGGTATTTCATTAGAAGAAATTTGTGATTTTGTAATTGTCATATGCTACTAATTTTCAATTACATGCAACACATGCAACTGCTAGACCCCATAGTTACATAAAACAAGTTGCACACGATTGGTAGTTGCATATAATAGTATGTATGTGGACAATATATGTGATATGAATTTATACTTTATACATTTATATTATTCTACAAGGGTTACCCATGGTGACATGTGTTCATTTGTGAAGGTTAGCTATATGGTGACACATGGCATTTAAACATTAATTCAATATTCATCATTATTAATAAATTAATAATATTTCGGCCATCCAATAGGATGTGAATAAGATTTTGACATGTGTCCATTTGTGAAGCCCAATTATGTGGTGACACATGGTAATTTTTAAAAGCCCATTGATTGTTTAATTTTTAATATATTAGGTATGTAAGTAAGTCATAGGTAGGTAGGGAGGTAGGAAGGTAGGTATGTAAGTAGGTCATACATAGGTAGTAAATATGTCATAGGTACATAGGATGGTAGGGTTAAGCTAGGTAAGTAGTTTAAAATAATCTAGTTTTGTGTTTGGGTTTAATTTTAGGGTTGAACCTCTTTCATTGGCCCATCCCAGATGCCATTTTGTACTTGGTTTGTGAACAAGACAAATGCATTTACTTATATAATGTGCACATTTGGAATTTAGAATAAAAAATATGGGATAAAACATTTAATTGCAAATGCAACCAATGTAATTGCAACATACATGCAAATATTACATGCAACCTATGCCACATTAACCTAGTTTACATACTAGCTAGATTAATTATATTACATGTAAGTAAATTAAATAGATAATAATAATAATAATATAAAATGATAATATTATTAATTGGTTAATAAATATTAATATTATTAATTATAATTATAATAACATTCTACTAGGTATGACTACTTATAATGATTAATGATCGATAATATTATATTATTACTACTTAATTTAAATTAATAGTTGACTTAGGTAAATAACTAATTTATAATTTAGGCTAAGGTATTTATAAACAAACAAATGTAGCATATTAGCCATAAAAATATTACCAGAATTAATATTATGCTTAAAATCAAAATAATATTGAAAAATAATATTTAAAATTTTAAAAATTTTAAAAACAAAAATAATAATATTTAATATTAACATTAATTTAAATTTCTATTAATAAATAATTTAGTAAATAGTCATAGGTTAACTAATGTTCAACCAAAAATATAATACCATAATAAAAAATATTATAATAAAATTTAAATAATATCTATTAAATAATAATGACAATGTAACCTCTTAGCCATAGGTGTACTAATATAAATAATACCAATATAATGAAATTAAACTAATATTTATTCAAAAATAATAATAATTATTGAATAATAATAATCAAATAATTAATAAGTAATAATATTAGTAATTATAAGTACAATTATTATATTTATATATATTTAGGGTAAACTAACTTTGACTAAATTGCCTAGGTAAATATATTTAGTGTATTAACATAGGTATGTATTAACTTAGATCATGATTTTTATGACACATGTCCATTTTTGTACACTACTAATTGCATGTTAGTTGCATACACAATCAATGTAGTTGCAAACGACATGATTTCTACTAGTGTTTGTTTTTGCAATACTAGTTGTAAGTTCAATATCCACCTTAAGTGTGTAGGAGGCCTTTTTGGAAAGCACAACATTGGACCATTGATCTATAAATGTTTGTAAATCTTTTCTCAATACACCTTCAAAATTCCAATGTACTTTTGTGAATATTTTTGAAAAATAAACTTATGTAGAATCAAAACCAAAAAATTTAAGTTGAAAGGTTTGGAAGGTTAGGTATTGTTATTTACATATTCGGTATCATGGAAAAACTTAGGATGTCATTGTAGGACTTGAAACTCTTTTTCTCCACATATAAGTGTTGATTAGAAAATATTGTTTCATCCATCTTGGTACACGTTGTTAGTAATGTCAACTCCTTTTTTGGGAGGTGTTGGTGTTGTGTTTGATGGCACATAATGTTTAGTTGAGATTTTGTAAATGAACCAACGGTGGGCATCTTGTGAACTAAGTTGACTTCTTTTTCATTGGTTGAAGATGTTCCAATTTTTAGACCTTGGCCATACATAGTTACAAAAGACATTGCAATGTTTAAACCATGACAATCTTCTCTGGTAGAAATAACAACTTCAAATTAGTCCCATTTCTTTTTATAAAACAAATCAACAATCTCAAACTCACAACAAATGTCACTTGGTGTATACATGGTTAAGGTATCATGTCTTATTACTCTTACCAATTCAAGTTCAATGCATTTGACATTTATTTTGGTGTCTTTTTGTGTGTAAATATCCATACTAATTTTTTTGACACTTGCCTCCATAAGCAAATCTCCTTTAATTTTCTTTTCAAAGGACTTGAAGGCCAACCAAAATGATTTGGATGCTTTATCTTTTGATGGATTTTTGTCGTTTTGAAATAACCTACTTGGATGTCCTTTTCCTCCAAGGCTTGAAAGTAAGATTTTAAGGTATGAATCCACTCCCCTAACAATGTTTGCAAGAACACATCATCATTTAAATCATCTATGATGAAAGGTTGGTTTGTAGGTTTACTTTGTAGTAGACCTTCAATACAATTGTACTTGTAACTAAAAACTCCATATGCACGATAGTCAAGAGATACAATACCATGTTGTGTATTGTGATTAATCATCATGTCATGGCCTCTTGGTGACAATGGGCTTCTTGATGATGATGGTTGAAGTTTAGATGACAATGTTTGTGCAATTGTAGCTGCAATAATCATCCAAGATTCATTGTCATCATGTTCTTGTAGGCTTGATGTCATTAATGGAACATCCTCCATTTTTTATGTCAATTGATTGATTGCATAATATGAAGTTATTTAAATCATTAAATGTTTATTCAATGACCCTTTATGAAGGTATATACATTGCATCAATAATATATATAATTAGGGAAACAAGTTTGGTTTTTTCAAAGCTTGTACACTATTGGTCATAACATGATTATGGGGTTAGATTACAACATTGTATAATGATATCATTGAATATGTCAATTGCTTTAACTTTAGTACTTTAATACTTTAGTACCATCAAATGAAAAATGTCTTATATCATTGTTACATAGAATGTAACAACTTCATTTGAAGATGCATATTATCCAATGTGTAAAAAACTCATAAGATTGGAGTATTGACATTTTGGTCTTTCCAAAAGATAACATGGGTTGACATGGAATTCTTTTCTTTCCTCTTGACTTGATTGTATGACAACCTTATGAAAGAAATAGAAATAGTTTGCCCATTCATGTCATGCTCTCATGGCCTATTAACCCATTACAAGCCACCATAAGTAAATTAAGATTGACTTCAATGTTTCAAAGTTTGAAACCTTAATTTGAATGACTTGATGTGGTGTTAATAGGTGATAGATTAGTAGAAAAAGAAAACAAGGTAGAAGTAGTTTTGAAAAGGTCAATTAGAACATTGTTCATAATATCTAGTAGTTGCAAGGAATGTTGCTTCCAAAATTGTACCTTTCATGTTGAAGGCTTACAACAATGAAGGAGTCGATCCAAACTGCTCCATCATCATCACTTCTTGGAAATAGGATTGATTCATGTCAATTACTATAGTCGGCAACATTGATGGCTTTTAAGGTAGTAGATTGTAAAATTGTTGGCAATAATAATGCCATACAAAGTTCATGGCATTGCAACAAATGGGTTAAACTTGTATCTTTGCTCAGATCTTGTTCCACCAACCCTCTTTGTTTGCTTGTAGAACATTCTTATATATTAACCACTTCGCAAATGACTGAATTGGGGCAATTTCATGAAGGTTTTTGCAATGCCAAGCTTCACACTATTGCAAGCACGAAGGGGTTGAATATAAATGTCCACCCCAATTTGTATTACTTGGCAAGGTGACTATAACTACAAGGATATCTAGGGGCCATGTAATAACCATGGGTAGGGTGGTTGCCCAACTCGAATCCAAGTAATGGATTCTGGCAATGTGTAAATAATTATTGATATCATGTGCGTTGATTATTATTGATTTGGTTGAAAAAAATTATTTCTTGGTGTGCCTCTTCGTCAATTGTTGGATCCAAAACTGGGAAGATAAACAAATGTTTGGCCTACCCCTTAGATAACAATTAGAAACATAGCCATTCGTGTTGGAAGTGGTGGTGATGGGAAATCTTCTTCATTTAAGGCCATACTACACATTTCGATTATGTATTTAATAACCATAATCCAAGTTGAAAGTTGAACAAGATAATTAAAGGCAATTTGACATTAATTGATACATTAAATAATGAACGGTTTACACAAACATATGCCACACATTTGACCTTCAATTTAAATGTAAATTTACACAAAATAAAAATTTAAGGTTTTGAAATAACCTTTTCATCATTTAGAAATTATACAAGTATTAAAGCCTTGTAGTGAAAAAATAGTCAATTGAATTGGTCTAATTGTTGTTACAAAAAAACTGAAGAAAAATTGTATAGATCGTAGATAATATCTTCAAAACTTCTTGAAGATATTTTTAAATCCTTCCCCAAAAAACCCCAAAATCTTTTTCCAAGAATATTTTACACCCCACAAATATTTTTGGTAGTGATAATAAATGTTTGGCCCAAAGTTGGTGTCATTTAAATTGAAGGACTTGTAATTCCTCCCATGTTCATTCAAAATAATTTGCTTTTGCTCATCATTTAAGCATGCTACATTTGAACTACATTCAAGAGGATGACACTTGCTTCAATCCAACAACTCACAACTTCAAACAATATTCACCATCAATGACCTCAATTTTTTTGAAAAGTTAATTATAGCTTGAAGATAATAGGAGTAAATTTGTTCAAGTATTTTAACAACATACTTGATTCATAAATGTTGAACAAGAAATATGGTTTGAAGCAATACAATATTGAGAAGGATGATTTCAGTTCAAAATTAGAAAGTTATACAAGCATAAAACAAGCTTCACCTTGATGACACCATGTAACAAATCATTTCTTATTTGAGACTTTATAGACATGATCAAAGTAACATAAGAGACCATATAAATTTAATAAAGAAAAATTTAAGGAAGAGGCAATGTCATCAAAGCCATTCAATAATTTTTTAAAACTTCAAATGAAAATAAAAAAGGTTGAATATGAACATGTTCAGAGGGCTAGACATACTAGTTTGAGGGTTGCCCAAATGAGCCTTGCAACAACCAATGTTAAATATGTTCAATATGCCACAAATTGAGCCTTAAATATGATGTGTCCCCAATGATTCAATTCTAAAATGGTTTGAATTTTGAAGAGTTTCTTGAAAGCAAAATACTAAATCTAAGCATAACTTGTTGCAATTAACTTATGGTCATTGATGTGCAATTTGTGTTAGGATCATGTGCAATTTGATGTTTATTCAAGAGGTAGTAGTGTTGAGCACCAAGAAATTGAGAAAGTGAAAGGTTAAGAAGATTACTTGCATGTGAAAACATTGCATGCAAATGAAACTTTCACTCCATGGATTCTTTCATAAATTTATTTATTTCATAGATAAATAAATTTGCATTAGGCAATCTAGACATTTATCTTTCTCTCTTTTTCATCGAAAACTCATTAGTCTTTTTTAAAAAATGGTTTATACATGTAAATTTTGGCCGATGTTGGGTGGTTAACAAAATCTAAGGACTCGAATTGATTGATGGCTAAAGTTTGTGTCTATTGTTTAGTGGTTTTTTTATATAGTGGAGATGGTTCAAGCTTGTGTCCTCAATATTCTTTTCGTTTTCTTACATTCCAAACTTTCGTATTGAAAGCTTATGATTTTGAGTGTGATAGCAAGAAAGCAACATGGACACATTGTCGAATTGAAAAACAATTTCATGGATGGTGTAGTGTTAAAGCGGAAGAAAGACCATGTCAAGTGACAAGAGGGCTTTGTGTTAACTTAATAACCTATTACACTAGGTAAGTTACTTCATTTATTAATTTAATTGCAATTGTAACATCTCTATTGTCATGTGATTTTCCAATATGTACATAATTTTCACTTAGTATGTGATGACGCACCCCCAAGCTCTTTAATGGACTCAAATGTGAGTCCAAAGTGAAGACAGCGGAAAAGCAAGGTGTCGAGGCACACTCCCTGGCTCGCAACACTTTGAAGGGTAGAAGGGCATACTGGAGTTCTAGGATGGGACTAGGAAAAGTGACAAGCATCAACTACTCACATGGACCTGCACAAAACCAACACATGGTGGTTAGTGCATAATTGGAGCATTTTTGGTGTAAGGAAGACCCACAGGTAACTCGGACTCACAAGACTCACCACGGCCCGAACTTGGGGGAAGCCACCACCTTTCCCCTTTATAGTATACTCTGTGCCTCTCCACGAGGCCCACATCCAAATGATTTTTTGTCTCGGGATTCCCAAATGGCAGTATCGAAATTGCTAAAGTTGGGATTCCCACGACTTTGGAGCCCCATAACTTTGCAAGTAGATGTTCGATTGAGATGAGGTCTAAAGTTAAGTTGTAGCACTCATTGAGAGCTTTCCAATGGTATGTTGCATGCCACCTGCACATAAGGAAATCGAGTTGATTCCCGACTTTTAGCGGTTGGGAGTCAAACTGTTAATTTGACTCCCAACCTTTCTTTTGGTCATAACTTGTGTTTCAGATGTCCAAATGGGTGATGTGAGCCCATTTTAGACATTTATGTTTCAATAAATTTTCAATAATATAAAAAACTCTTCAAACAATAGGTTTTGACCCCTGCAATCGCTCCCTGAAAATTCGAGAGTCCTTCGAGACTATAACTCCCCAAGTGGAGGTTACCTTGGGAGTGTGAAGGTTCATTTTCTCACACTTTCCTGCACTCTCGGGAATATAAGATGTGCTTCCCAGGTCTCCCTCTTATCTTGCCCTCTTGCAAGCCCTTGTTTTGGTCGTGAACCCAAGGTTAGGGTTGTAACATGTGATGACATGTCTTTTTTTTTTATCAACTTTGAAATTTTGAATTGATTTGTGAGAGAGTATCCAACATCTCTCATTTTCCTATGTCAATCAATAAATAATATCTAACGTTTTGGTCTGAGAATTTGTGCATTAATATAGATTGTCTTTGTGTTTATATTTTGGGCTGGTCAATGTTTTCATTCATAAATACTTATGTTGCATAAGTAGTAGTTGTTACTCAAATAACTAAATAATATGAGAACATAGATTACATGTGTTTTGGGTCTTTCAATAATAATCATACAAAATAATTAACATGTTGCCATAATTATGTTTACAACCATATGTTATTATGTGAACCTATTGTCCGTTCTAAATAATTTTGCGTTAAATGAAGATGATTCCTTGAAATATTCTAAGTTAATGGAATCATTGGTTGAGAGTTTTCATTATATCAAATAATATATGTTGTGAAATGTTCTGATTATTTTATTATGTACTATATGGTGCATGTGCTTCTTATGATTATTCAATAGGTGATGAAGGTGTTAACACATTAGCGATTTGGATTTCGGTAGTTAGGCCTTGGGATAGCATCATCCATTGGCCTAGGTATGAATGTTCTTTTTTCCCCTTGGCATTGATTTGCCAACTATTTAGCAAGAACCCATACCTGGAACTATTTGGCAATAGTGATGATGAGAAGTGCATACCAGATGATCACCTTCTCTTCCCCCCCCCCCCACACACAAAACTTGGACTTGCATCATCACAATAGACAAAAGATCAACGTTTCACAAAGCCATTGTATGGATGTGACATTGTTTTTTGTAGGATTAGCGAAATAAATCTGTCATTAAACCAGTTAGAGGTTCTTCGCACTCTTTTAAGCCCTGATGCAATTGGTGTTCAAGATCAGGAGTGGGTAGGAGAGGACCTTGGCGTTCACTTGAATCTACACCAGACCTTTCTACATTTGGGACAAATTTAACCAAAAAAAACAACTCACTTCACTTTGTGACAAAACTTGTGTTGCAGGAAAAGATTCCAGCCCCATGTGCTTTGATTGCTATGTCTTGCATTATTATTTGTCTTGGTATTGTCACTTAGCCATGGAAAGGGGTGTCTACATGGATGAATTGCAAACACTACAAGATTTTGCTGTATTTAGACAAGCTTTGTGCCTACTGATGCAATATAGCCATGGGGAATTCAAACTATACAACATGACAATTCATATTAATGACCAAAAAAACATTTCAAAGGTCAACATGTTTTTTGTGTAGACTGGGATAGTGCAATTGGTACTTCGAGATTCTTGTGGATGTATTTTTTGTCCTAATTTGTCGAGGAACTAACTTTATTTCTGTTCAACATAGAAATGTGCAAGTCTGATGTTGGCATCAAATATAGGATTTTGCAAATTGCTCATGTAGAAGTTTTGAGTGTCATGGAGGCCTCGTGTGTTATATATTGTGGGTTGTGGACTGATTTACGTGGAGAACTTTTTCTTTGTGCAAAATTGGAGACCATGCCATAATTTGGTTTTTTAGTGAACTCTACCCACAAGTTGGTGGCCTCCACACCACTCACACAAAATCTTCCTTTCACTCAACTCCTATACCCAACTCGGCGACTTGGCATTGTTGTTCACTTTAATTTGGAAAACTACCCTTGGTGCCATTAGGTAGAAGGAAGCAATTTCATTCATTACAAAGCTCCTTTGATTGCAAATCTACATAAACTCCCTATGTGTTGGATGTATAAAGGATTTTCCAAATGAAAAATGGCCCAAATTCACCAGATTTCGAAGAAACTATTGGAATTTCCAGAGCCAAATTTTGATGATATCATCTAATAGGTAGCCAATGATATATATATATATATATATAAGGACTTTGGTTGTTTCTAGTGTTGGGCAGGTACCCGGATTGCTGGATAAAAGAGTTATCTGTAAAGTCATGCCCTGTTGGGCCTGAGTTGCACCCCTCATTTGATGCTTCATCCCCTCCTAGTTGTTTTATTAAATAAGGGTATGAAATACTGAGACTCAGGATTAAATGCACCGGGCTCGAGAACATTTATAGCTACACTATACATAGCAGCAGGAGTGATTGGTTGAAGGCGTCCAGGGAAAGAAAGGATAGGGCAAACTCAGTTCGGTGCTAAACTGAGTTTCATGCCCCGTTGAGGCCCATTGTAATTTTTTTCCTGTTTTCAAAAATCTCATCCCCTATGTGACCAAACAGGGGGTTCCAGTGCCGTCTTTTCCTGACTTTTCGGCTAGCTTTAAAAACTAGCGATTTTTTGTTCTGGTTTTTAAGAACCTACATAGAACTAGGTGGAATTGGACCTAGGTTAAGAAACTGGTTGGTTCTGGAACTAGGTGGGAACTGAGCCCCTCCGTTTTGACCTTGGGTGTAACCGGAATCGGACCTGAGGGTTGGTTCCACGTTGTAATGAAAACCGTAACCAAAGACTTAGCTCTACTTTGGGAATCTAGTCGGAACTGGGTCTAAAACCAAACCTAGGGTTCGGTTCCAAATCGCTATGAGAATTGAAACCGGATTCAACGGTCTGGTTTGTAAGAATCTACTCAGAATTAGGTCTCAAACTGAACCTGCGGGTCGGTTCTGATACCCGATTCCAAATTGCTATGAGAACCGGAATTGGACCCAAGGGTCCGGTTTGTAAGAATTCATTCCAAAGAGGGATTAAGTTCATTTGACAATTTTATAACTTTGTAATAGTTTCCTCCTTGAGATAAAAGTTCAAGATTAAATTTTTTTTTTCCATTGTCCATTTTGATTTTTGGATATTGTTAAATTGGAGGTTAACCAGAATAGGTGCTTATGGAACCAACCCAAGTTTGAAAATGGTTATTGAATCAGAATCAAAACTGCCCCTTAATTAAAAAATCAGACCTAGAATTGGTTCTCGTATTTGTTAAAAAAAAAAAAAAACAAAAACCCAACCTGATTCGGTCCCTTGAAAATATTAAGAACCGTCCAATTAGAGGTTCCTCTTAGAACATAGGAACTGCCAAACATGGGTTTTTTCCAGTGTTGGGCGGTCCCTAAAAACAACACTAGTTCTTTTCCGATCATCAAACTAGTTATGTAGGTATACATTCATTGGTTCTCAATTTGTCAAAACTTCACCCCTGGAACCAAGTGGGGAAAAACTTTAAAAATTAAAAAAACCTACAAAGAACTGACAAATAATTGACAAAAAAAACTGTGAAATTGACAAAGAATTGTGGTTCTTTCATGTTTTTTAAATACCCAAAACCAGTTGGTTCTTTGATCCTAATTTTTTGAAGTACACAGAACTTGCTAGTTGTTTGATTATATTTTTTTAAAAACTTAGAACCGCATTACATGAGTCATTTCCCACTTTCATATACATCGCCAAATCTAGTTAAATCATCTTCTGGATGATTGCCACTTTAATTGCATCATAACATTGAAAAAAGATCCATTTTTGAGGGCAATGATTTTTTTTTTTTTCATTTTTTTGGCGTTTAAAGTTTGATAATTCTTCCAATATCTCTAGCATTTTTGTCTAATTTACACTAAATTTTTTTTTTCAAAAGAAAATTATTGTTAAAAAATCATTGGTTGAAAGGTTGAGACAAGCCGGCTTTGGGCCCACAACACAAGTTGACATGTTCTGTGTTCAAATACCACATGGACTGGGACAAATGGCTTGGGGGCCAAGACAGGGTGCCTTGGGGCCATGACAAAAATAGACCCTTGTGTGCTTGGGCCCAAGAACACTTAGTGCCTTGAGGCCCCCTTGGCTTGCTTGGGGTCCAGGGCAAGTGGCGTACTGTTTATGAAAAATGATTAAAAATCTTCTAATAGTTAGGACAAGGTGGTCTAGGCTCTAGGACACTGCATACCATGGGCCCATGACAAAATGGAATGGACCCTAGGTTACTTAAAAGTTAGAAGAATGTGGCCCATGGTTTAGGACATGACAACAAGGGACTTAGGATAGAATGACCTTAAGCTCCTAGGGGCTGGGATATGATAGCCGGAGGCCTAGGATATTATGGCCATGGGTGGCATGGGGCTACGGAATTCCAAAAAGGCCACCAAAGGAGTGAGCTTGGGCTTGAGGTTTGTAGTAGAATATTCTGTCCTGGGGTCCCAAGAGAGGGAATATTGGCTTGGGCCTGGGGGCAAACCCCATAAGAGTCCTTTGGACATGGGCTTGAACATCTTACAAAATTTGTTAATGTCATGTCCGACACCTTGCATGGTTTTGTCCCGGGGTCCTTGGTAATCTGGGTCAATGGGAACAAGAATTGGGAACAAACCGTATAATTTCATTTCGTTTTTATACATGTATGAAATAACACATCCACAATGGTCATCCATGAAAGGATGGTAACGTTATGAAATTTGATTATGGCTTGGACAGTGGCCTTAAACATAATTTGTTAAACTATTAATTACTTTTGAAATTTTTTAATGAAAAATGAAATATTCCTGAATATTTCAAAAGGTTCTTTATTTTCTTTCACAAATGTTTTTTCCTCAAAAAAAATTTTTATTTCCGAAAATTCAAACATTTTTACGATTAATATAATTGGTGTTGAAGCTGCCCACTTTATTGTTAATTTGTGCAAAATATATCATTGTCAATTTCCTCAATTATCATTTTGATATTACCTTCCTATGACCCCTTATGCATAAGAGTTGATTTAAAAAATTACTCAACTTGAGAATCACTTAGTAAAATGTCAAGGTTAGTCTATGTAAAAAAAACTTAAGGAGGAAACAAATCTTGTTCTTTTCAATCGACGTGCACATCTCAGAATGGCCAAGTCACAATCTTTCAAATTCAAGCTAGAAATGGAGCTGAAATTGGAGAAGTGCAGCCAAAAGAAAATTCATAGTTCAATATCATAGGACAGGGGAGGGGCAACTTCAGCACATGTTTACTGTTCATAATTAATTAATTTTGAATAATTAATTTAAAGAATAATATATTCCAGAATATTTCAAAAGATTTTTCATTTTCCTTCACCAAAAAAAAAAATTGGTCTTCATGAAAAGTAAAATTTCAAAAATGTTAGGATTAAAAAATATATAATTTGTGCCAAAACTGTCAAGGTACTATGGTAGTTTTTTGAAATTTAAGTTTTCAAGAACATGTTGGGAGGAAAAGTTCATGGAAAACCAAAAAAATCAAGAAAAATTGCAAGATTTCTATACAAGCTTCAAGTAGGTAGCCAAAAAATTAATCTTGTTGCATACCCCAAGCCATAATCAAATTTCATAATGTTATTGTGCCTTCATGGATGACCATTGTGGATGTATTATTTCATACATATATAAATACAGAATAAAATTATATGTTTGTTCCCAATACTTGTTCCCATTGACCCCAGGTTACCAAGGGCCCAGGACAAAACCATGCAAGGTGTTGGACAAGACATTAACAAAATTTGTAAGGTGTCCAGACCCATGTCCAAGGGAATCCTACGGGGTTTGCCCCCAGGCCCAAGCCAATGTCCCCAGTCTTGGGACCCCAGAACAGAGAATATTCTACTTTAAACCTCAAGCCCCAGCCCACTCCTTTCCTGGCCTTTTTGGAATTCCATATGGGGCTTGTACCAAATGATTTTTGACTATTTTGGGGCTTGGACATGGTGGCCTAGTGCCCATTGTAGAACATGCTGAATGTATCGAACATGTCCCAGGGCTCCATTCCACAAGAATATTTTACAGACTACCCAAGCCTAAGCCAAAATTCATAAGGTTACCATGCTTTCACAAATAACCATTCTGATGTAAAATATTCTCATATAAAAACATATGGATCAAAATTATAAGCTTGTTCCCATTATATGTTCCCAAAAACCCTAAGTAGCTTGGGGCCCAAGACAAAACATTGAAATGCTATCTTTCATGCCAAGGGACCCAGCCAAGAGAATCATCTTTCACAATTTGTGGCCAAAGTACTACAGTATCAGTTCAACTAGTTTAAAATTATCCAATACCAGGGCCATACTAGTATGTTCAAAAGTGAATGTCAATCCAACACTACCTTACCCTGAGGTCAGTTTCGTCATTAAATAATCCTCAAAATAGGGAAATGAAATTTGACATGTTGACATGTTGAAAATCATCATAATTATCATAGGCTACACTCTGAACAATTGCATTACTAATATCACAATATTATAATAAATGATGGAAATAATAATAATTTCAACATTAAAAAAACGAATTCATTTATATATATATATATATATATTTATTTATTGATTTTGTCAATGTGGAAACTGACCCTAGGCTGTGGTAGTTGTAGCTCAACAATCAAAATCTAGGACCTGGTGAACCATCTCAACTCCAAACATCGAGCAACAAAATCAAAAGTGAGAATTCATTCCATTGTAACAGGCTTGCCAAAAATCAGGTTTTGGATTGTGAATTATTATTATCTACAGTAGAAAGGTGGCAGGTACTACACTATGGAAGCTGATGATCAGATTGGAGACTAAAGTGTCAAACTCAATTTAATTCTGAGCCATGGGAGTATTCATCATCGCAAAATAAAAGTTTTTTTTTGGTCACTTTGTGTTCAACAAAATTCTAGCAACCATTTTGGTGTCTTTGTATTAGGTGCATCCTATTTTGGCTCAACCCGAAAAGAACAAGTGTAGAATAATACAATGAATTAAAAGACAATTTGATTTGGAAGTTTTTACAATTTCAAAAACTATCCCTACTGGAATCTCTTAAATATTTCAAGATCTCATTTGTGAATTAATTTATGTCTAATCTGATAGGAACATAGGGTAATGTCAAAAAGCTTTTCCTAGGGCTTCAATTTGTGTGACATAGCCATAAAACTTCAACACCAAAATGAGGTACATGTTTCTTCCCCCCTAATTCAGCAACACAAACCCTTTTAGGTTTTCTAATGTTTGACAAAGATTTTTTTGGAGCACCCATCATTTCATTTTCATCTTCTGTGTAGAGTAAAGCTCCAAGGTGGCCATAGTGAACCGGCACCCACCAGTCCCATGGTAACAACTAGTGTCCTGTGTGTAAATAGTTTAGGACTTACATTTTGTGTAATTGTCACTTATTTGTTTAAGTTGTAAGTGTAATATTTTATAACGTGTAAAATATGTAAGTGTAAAACAATGTAAAAAATGTGATTTTTATTCAAAGAGGGGGATTTCATAATGTTTTTGATTTTAAGTCGAAGAAATGGCCCTTTGTCCCAAAAAAAAAAAAAAAACCATCAAAACATTTGTGCTTTGAAATACATCATAACTAATTTAATTAATAAATATGAATCACAATCAATACAATAAATATTTAAGCTCTTCTAAAAGCTACAATAAGTAATACTTAATGACAAAAAATATTTTAAAATATTACTCATAAAAATAATAGTAATAATAAAAGTTGTACTCAAGCAATGATGTGAGGCAAAATGCGTATGTAAGATATTTCTTGGAATAACACCACTGTAGTCCCATCTTGATAAAAAACTTGTTAATAGTTGCATAATTTTTTGTGAAGGACCAATCAAAGTGACCCATTGCAAAACAAAAATAAATTGAGCTTTTGACTAAGATCCTCAGCATTAATTAGCAATAAATGACGACTATGCTGGTGGTGAAGATCTTTTTTGGAATCCTGCATTGTTCTGGCAACCTACAAGAACACACTGCCTAAATCTGGCGACTTCTTAGCTTCTTCTTTTTTTTTTTTCACAAGATATGATAATTTTTTGAAAAATTCTCAAACAGCCCATTTTTGGATTTTTCAGCCCTTTTTTTTTTCATTAAAAAAAAAAAAAAACACACGCTGTTTGGGATGCACTCACAAGTTATTAATATGAATTTGTCAAAAAGGCATGATCGTTAAAAATTATATAATATATCCACTTACACACCTCAAAACATTTATACTGGATGATGTAAATATATTTGACAAATATTTCCACTGATCTCAGATAAATGTAAAAAAATTCAGACTATGTAAATGCAACACACATGATTTATACACATCCTATATACAACTATTGACACTTACATGCACAACACTAGTACCTAGGTATCAACAGCCCTTCTGGTTCACCCAAGGCTCCACCAGTCACCATAGAGGATGGACCAGCAGACCATTAAGGATACAAGGTAAGTGGTCAAGAAACAGCTGTGGTGGGGGGGGGGTCCAATTTATGAAACCCTGTCAATCATATATAAACTAAAGCACCCAAAAAAGGTACAATACAAGGATCTTGGACAAAACAACCACCTAAAAGTTGTTTTGTCTTCTTGGACATGAGTTCTAACCCTTTTGTCCAAAACAAACCACAAGGGGGACATCAAGTTCCTGAACTCCTTCCCTTTTGTGCAAAACAAAACCACAAGGGGAATATCAAGTTCCCAAACTCCCTCCTTCCTTTTGTCCAAATCTAACCACAAGGGGAATCACAAGCTCCCGAACCCCCTCTTGTCTCAAGAAGCATATCAAATAAGGTAAGGAAAGGGGAGAAGCCTGTCCAATACCCTAGTTAACCGTGGCGCTTACCCAATGGTATTAGTGGAAGAAGAACAAGAGAAAATCGTTCAACTGTTGTTGTGTTTGTAGAAGCAGAAGGAATTGTTGTTGTGGTGAAGTTGGTGGAAGCAGAAGAAGAAGAAGAAGAAGAAGAAGAAGTTGTTTGCCTTGTTGTCATGTCTGTGGGAGAAGAAGAAGAAGAAGAAGGAATGGTTATGGTGGAGTTTGAGCGATGAGGGAAGAGGAGAAGGACGAGGGGTGGCGGAAGATGAGTAACAATAAGGGAAAGATCAGAGTACCTATCAGTGTGCTCGTGCGTGTAGCTAGCGTTGCAGTAGCGGTGCGATTCGGGTGGGCCTTGCAGTTGTCGTTGCTGACACCTTATGTGCAAGAGCTGGGCATTCCACATGTATGGGCGAGTCTCGTGGGTATGTGCGGACCTATTTCTGGCATTTTGGTGCAGCCGATCGTCGGGCATTACAGCGACGGTTGTACAAGCAAGTATGGGAGGAGACGGCCTTTCATCGTCGTAGGTGCCATTTCTGTTGTTGTGGGAGTCCTTACCATTGGCTTCTCTGCTGATTTGGGATTTCTTCTGGGGGACTCGCTCGTTGCTCGTCCTCGTGCTATTGTATTTTTTATTCTTGGGTTCTGGATTTTGGACCTTGGTAGCGGGGTTATACAAGTTCCTTCTCGAGCTTTGCTCGTTGATTTCACTGGGAATGACCAGAAGAGGACGCAGGGAGCCAATGCCTTCTACTCCTCGTTCCTGGCGGTTGGCACCATTCTTGGATACGCGACTGGTGCATATGCTGGCTGGTGGAAGCTCTTTCCCTTCTCTCTCACCACTGCTTGCAACGTCGCTTGTGCCAACCTGAAGTCCGCCTTTCTTATTGGCATCGTTGTCGTTGCCTTCACCACGTTTTTGAGCGTCACTGCGGCTTCTGAGATTCCTTACTTTCGTCTACCCAGATACGACAGCAAAAAAGATGCGGCATTCACCCCGTTGCTCGCAGATCGCCGGTGTTTTTCTTCGGACCCCGAAGTCGGCAAGAGCACAACTATCGTATCTGGAACGGTGCGAAACTCAGACGGGGAAGAAGAAGCAAACGAAAAAGAAGAGTTGGCTCACCTGCAGTCGGAAGGGATGCCCTTGGAGCTCCTGAGGGCACTGCGGGACCTTCCTCGGCCGATGTGGTACATTCTACTTGTCACAGCGCTCACATGGATGGCTATCTACCCTTTCCTTCTCTTTGACACAGATTGGATGGGGCGAGAAGTCTACATGGGCGAGCCGTTGTCTTCCGATCCTCTTGTCACCAAACGATACTTCGATGGAGTGCACATGGGATCCCTCGGCCTCGTTCTCCATTCCATCGTGATCGCCCTCTTTTCGTTCTGCATAGCTTACCTTTGCGACAAGCTTGGGTCGACGTACCTCTGGGGATTAAGCAACATGGTTTTGGCAACTGTCTTTGGAGCGATTGTGCTGATAACAGCAATATCAAAGCAAACTGCAACCGAAGAAGGAGCTCCGCCACCTTTTGTAACATTCGCGGCACTGGCGATCTTCTCACTCTTCGGAGTTCCTCTTGCGGTGACGACCACTGTGCCATACTCTCTGGCTGCAACTTTTACAGAGAACGTTGGAGGTGGCCAAGGTTTGTCCATGGGGGTGTTGAATCTTGTTGTTTCTGTTCCGCAATTCATTGTTTCCTTGGGAGCCGGACCCTTGGATGAGATCTTCGGAGGCGGCAACATGCCTGCGTTCTATTTTGGAGCCGGAATTGCAATCTGTGGAGCAGTTGCAGCCGTGCTACTTCTACCAATGCCACCACCACCACCGGACTCCCGAACGTTTAACAGGGTGCTTCTAGGCGACAGTTCTCTCATTCCCTGACACTTCACCATCACCTCCTTTCAATCTCCCAATTCTCTTCTTGCATCTTCAAGCAAAATTTTGCATCAAAGCTTATACTTCCATCCACTCCTGAAGAGTTATGGAAGAAGGATCCTCTTCACCATCTCCTCTTGAGGACTCTGGATCTGACACCTAGTCTGCTTCTCAAGCTTGCTCAATTCAGAAGCTGTTTTAATCTACCTTCACCATCTCTGATGAAGCTATCTTTATCAGAACCTTTTCAGTCCTCTTCTTGAATATTATTTGCACCATGATTCATGGAAACTCACAGTCTGGTCATGTTTTTCTTGAGCCCAGAGAGATGACTGTGAATGATTGAATGCATCATTCTCCTGCAGTGCATGTAAGACTCGAACACATCAGTCATTGAGGAGGATTGCAGGGCATGAACTACTCTGCCTTGCTTGTATCTTTGAGATGCTGCAATTGCAAATTTTATTGTCAAACTCCCCAACTTCGGGATTGTATAATATCATGTTCACTTGTCATTTAGAGGCCAAATATAATAATACATCTTTGATCTTAGCCAATTTGTATCCTTCTACGTAACAATGATTTCTATTGCTTGTTTCCACACATTGACTTTGCTTGGTTTGCTTCACTCGGTGTTCAGATAACAGTTACATGTCATGAAGATATGGTCATTGATACAATGGTGGGTGGAATTTGAGTTCAAGAATCCATACTTGTTCTTCACTTAGCAGGACATCTGACTGTCAGATTTCAGATCCATTGACACTAAAAAATGCAGAATTTCAAGTGCTCCAAATTTGTTTCAGGCCACAAAATCATCCATTCAATTTCCCAAAGCAAGCTGTTTTGATGGCTCAATTGCCCAGAAGAATTCTTGAACCAAAAAGTCTGAGAAGAACTGAAAATTGGAAAACTAGATCCTGAAACAAGCTGTTTGAAGGCTGGGTTGCCAAGAAGAACTGCTAAACCAAAAGTCCGAGAAAACACCTGAAACCTGGATCCAGGGAGAGCAGTAGCAGGGATTGGGGTTGGTTGAAGCACCACACCACCCAGTATCTTCTTTAACACAAACATGTTTTAGCAAGTGGCAGAAATGTCCAGGTCTTGCTCGTTGAACCTCCTCCATGGTTGATTATTTTCACCCTCACTGAGGGGTGTTGTCACCTTCAAACTTCACAACACCCAAATAATACATCCTGAAGCTTCCATCTTCCATTGCCAAAACGTAAGCAGTTCCCACTGACACATTATCCCAGAAATCTTCTGCTGTCAGTGCCAGTGTTGCAGCACTTGAAGAAGGCAAGACTATTCATGAACAGATTGTTTGAAGTGGTTCCAATTCTGATGTTGGTGTGAGTAATGGCCTCATTGATATATTAACCAAATGTGGGAGCCTAGAGGATGCTTTGAGAGTCTTCAACATGATGCCCATCTGGGAAGTGGTTGCTTGGAATGCCATGATTCTTGGGTAGGTGAAATGCGGGCAAGGACAGAAGGCATTAGAATTGTACCCAGAAATGCAACAGGCAGGGGTGAAACCATGTCCTGTCACCTTTGTGGGACTCCTGAATGCTTGTGCAAGCATTGTTGCACTTGAAGAGGGCAGGTGTATTCCTGAAGAGATCATTTCAAATTGGCTGTGAGTTGAGTGTCTTTGTGGGCAGTAGTCTCATTGACAGGTATGCAAACTGTGTTTTGCTTCTGCCACCATAGTAAGAAAGCTGGTGCGCAATAGCATTTGCAATTGGGCGTCATAAGCCACAGTTTTGTAGATCTCCTCTTCTCCGTGTTTTCAAGAATCTGCAAAGTATGGGAGTTGCTACTACCACACTGTTAGAGTCTAGTTCATCCCACGTAAAAACGCTTGGACAACAACCTCATCTGGGATGCAAATTTGGATTCATTTCTTTAGTTGTCGGTTCTTACAGGCACTATTGGTGATGCGAGCCAGGTGTATCTAAACAAGGGTGCAACAGGGAAGAAAGATCAGAACTAGGTTGTAAAGAACAGAACTAGATTATCGAGTTCTCCTATTAGTTGTACTTCCCTTCTGATCCAGAGTTGTTTCCGTTCTCCCTTGTGGAACACAGGGTAGGAAGTGCAATCAAACCTTCTAAGGTCTACTACAAAGGGCCTGCTTAGTAAGAAGAAGAAAGTTCCCTTCTCAGTTCATCAGGCTTTTCCCGCACCGCACACAAAGTGCAGAGGATGCTGCAATAATACTGAAATCTCTCACAATCCGTTTCCTGCCACATCGATACAGCACAAGTTATTACGGAAATTCGGCAATCCCTAGAAGTATTGTCATCGAGGTGAGTAAGCCGTAGGCGGTGGAGCGACGATGTTTCGCGGTATTCGTGGTCTATCGTGGTTTTGGAGATTAGGGTTTAGTGGCAGCGTGTTTGTCCTCGTTGCTGTGGCTCTGCAGAAGGAGAAGAGAATGGTTGCTCAAGCCTTTGTTCACTTCCTTGTTGATTGATGTCACAATATCAGATCCTTTTGGAGACAGTCGCAGTAGCCATTTGCTTTTTTGGTTTGCCTGCAGCTTGATATGCGACGCAGCTCTATGGGGACCAGGGAATGTTTGCTATTTTTTTCCATGGAATTTCAGATGCTAATTGTGTTCGCAATGGGTCTGTGATGTTGATAATGCTTTGTTCCGGAAAGCCAGACTTGTAAGAGACTTGCTGGCTCTGTGGAAGCAAAATTACTGAGACCTCTGTAGAAGCAAAACCAAGACTGAGGAGAAGAGCAAACAAGACTGAGGAAGAAAATCTAACAAGTTACAAAATGGGGTGCATAAAAACCTGAAAGCCTGAAAAACTTTCTTTCCTTCCTTGTTCTGTTCTTGTTGAGTCGGAGTATGTGCAAGGTTACAGATGGCTTGGCATGCTCCTTAGACATCTTTCTGTTTCTGATCAACTTTTAGCTTCTTCTAGGGATCAATGGAGTTGAGAATAGCATCATTTGTATCATGATATCATGATCACCTTTGGGGTGTTCTTCCTACAATCATAGGAGGACAGTAGGATCTACTATTGTGAGATCACTCAGTTTGGACTCCTATCCACTGCACAAGAGAGACTAGCAGTAAATCATGCACACACCTCTACCTCTTGATGGCAGACCCTGCTCTACTGTTTACCCCTGGTACCCACAAAGCTGGATTGATGAACAGGAGACAGGAAAGCCTCTCTATCTCCCTCTCTCTATCTCTCTCACAAAACAGATAGATGCTGTAACAGTTTCAAAACCATTACTGTAGGGATGGCAGGTTCAACAGGAGCACAGTAGATACTCTAGATCCACAACAGGACTGTGATTCTGATATGTGAAAAACCTTTTTCTGTAACTGGTGACAACACAATAACTTGCCTACTTGAAATTTACAGCCCATTCTCAAATCAGTTTGGAATGTTGATCCAGAAAATCCAATCTTGTTGCACATTTTCAATTTAATACCTTCCAATAGCTCCTTCAGATAGCCTGAATCAAGTCCTAACCTTTGGACTTCTCTTTCACAAGATCCCATGAAATGTCAAAAATCCCAACAAACAGACAAAAACCCAGAGAGAAAAGTAACAGCTTCCGGATTGAGAACCCTCTTCAATAATCCTCCAACACAAGCTTCTTTAAAACAACAAAATCAGTTGGCATCTCACTCTTACCTTTGGAAAATGCTGCCAAAGATTTCAAAGGTCCTCACAAACATGGAGAAACCAAACAGTTACATAACCTGAAAACAAAAGTCTCCTTTGAACACATTACCTAAATACTAGCAAGTGAAATGAGTTCTTTTGGAGAAGAAAACATCTTGAATGTGAAGCTTGCCAACAAGACTAATAGGTATCAAAGCTTCTAGAGTCACAAATTCATCAATGGTTTTTTGCAACGAAAATGAGACTCAACAACAAGGCTGACAACAGTGTTGAGTATAGTTGTGAAGGCAAAACATGCATTGAAATGGCTGGATCTTCACACACATATGATTACTTACAGCAACTTTGTTCTCAACAGACACACACAATCTATTTCTCTGTCTCCATCTACAAAGCACTGAGCTTCCTATGAACTAGCTGCATGAACCCACCAAACTCACAATATGGAGGTCTGCAGTCTGCCCTCAACACCATTTGTTGATGATACCTTCCACAAATCCCAAACCTGCTCTTGGCCCACAAAAGATCCAGGCATTCTCCATCAGCAGTTTGTAACACATCTGTATGTTAACTGTCAAGCAACCAACTTCTTCTCAAAATTTTAAGAATAGCATAAACTTAAACTCCAGCGATTGCCTTCTTCTGCACTGCTGCGGAGAATAGGAATCCTGTGACACCAAATTTCAAATTACTGTAAAATGCATTGAACTGCAGAACATGAGCGGCAGCATTCACACACCAGTGCATGGTGACTGATCCACATTTGGATCTAGCTCAAGGAATTGCAAGACATGCTGTACTCCGGTGCACAAAGTGTCCATTTATCACTTCCCAACTACCTGACAAATCCACAAGTTTGAAGACATGAATTTGATTACAATTGTTGTACCAGAAGCTGTTACAAACCCTCTAGGTCAAGAATTGAGGCTGAACAATCTTCTGAAAGAAAATTTCCAGGTGGCATGAGAAGAGATATTAGAGCTGACTTTAAAAAAATTCAGCTTGGTAATGGGACAATGGTTGAGCATGTAGAAGTTCAACCAAAAGAAGTAAGATGATGGAACTTTGGGAAGTTGGTTGAACTTTGTGAGGGAAGTGGGCGAGTAAAGTTGGGATAATGAGTGAACTTGAGGAAGGTTGAAGTTCACTCAATTTCTGAAAAAAAGTTGAACCTAGTGTGGACCATTTTGAACATTTTAGAAAAAGTGGAGGACATTGAGTGAATTTAGAGAAGATGGAGATTGGCTTAGCTCCATTGGGGGAAATTGGACAATAGTTAACATAAGAAAGTGAGACTCAAAAAGTTGGACCAACTTCTTGTGGAAAAATGCGCTAAGAGGTGTGTTCAATGAAGACTAAGTTCAACATATTGATGAAACTGGGGAAGTGTATCAATATGTAAAACTTTGGGGAATGAACTCATGAAAATTAAATTTGAGGAAATTCATGAATTGATGAAAGTGGAGCTTCTTGGAAGGGGTAAAACCCAACTTTTATCAATTTCACAAGTTCATTCATTGATAAACTTTACCCCTTTTATTCATTGTCCAACTTTCTCCGCATTTCAAACTAGCTTCATTTCATTCATTGTACAACTTTCTCAACATTCCAAACTAGCTCCATTTTCATCCACTTTCAAACTTCCATAACATTTAAAATCATTTCGCACAAGTTGGAAGTTGTTTGACTTGGATGATGAATGAATGATGAAGTTATCTTTATAAAATATGAACTTGTATGCTTCCTATCAAAAGATCAAATCCTAAACGAGTGCATGACATGTCTTCTATTAAGTAAACATTTGATATAAAGCATAAACATGCCGAAAAACCAAATGTATTGAAAAAATAATCCTAGTGGGCATCTTGTCCTTTTAAGGTCATGGAGCCTACCAGCACATGGAAATTGTTCCAATTGTTTGGTGTTTATCTCAACTACTTTTTGTGGAATTTAATGTAATCACTCACAATCGAAGGCACCTTATGATAATCTTCATGATGCCAATTTCAACTATCCAAGTATCTTCATCAAGACCATTTTGTACTGCAAGCTAACATCACTTGTTTCTTGCCACTAAACCCACACCCTAAGAGAGTGTACCAAAGAAGTTTCTTGTACCTTCACATTGAGGAAGTAAATAGTGCATTTATTGGCCTTGCTCACCAAGGCAAGGATATTGTGTTTAGATTCATTATAGAGTATAGTAGCTTAAGAGGTTTTGGCCCCTAGGTAAGTAGGTCTATTTTTATATGGGGATTTTTGAAAGATGATATTTTGGCTTGTATTGAAACTTGAGATTAGTGTTAGAGTTATTATATCTTGAAGGATTTTGGTTTGTTTTAGAGGATTTTTTTGAAGATTATATTTTTGCATGGTGAAATATTTGAATTTCCGTAATTGTTCCTTTGCCTTCAGATCCTTTTCAATGTAAATGGCAAGGCCACAGTGTGACACATCCCTTGTGTTTATTTATTTTTTAATTTAATAGAACCTTTGGTGTGAATCTGAAAACAATCTTTTACTTTTGTAGAAATTCTGACATCAGATATCCAAAACCTTAGGAGCCTGGTCTGGTTCAAGACTGGGTTAGCTTGAGTTAGGTTCTATTTCCATTAAACACAACTCAAACTAAAAAATCATGTGCACTATTTGTTTTGTTTAACTAATAATGCATAGGGCCCAGAACCATATATACAAAAATTTCATGTGCAACTAATCAAAACTTAAATTTTTTATAAAAATAAGGCCTTATTTTGGCATTTAAAAAAATTAAATTTACACATATGGTAACTAACTAGAGAACCTGAACTTCTTTAAAAGGAGGGAGAGCACTTGGTCCTCATCCTAATTTCAGCAAAAGGCTGGTTCCAACAAAATTTTGAAACTGACCTTAACCCAACCAAAGATCCTAAGTACCATCAACTTGTCAACACTCGTAAAGAGCATAGGTGTGACCACACCACATCACACCCCTTGTATGACCAAACTCAGGGTTCTAGTGTTGTGTTTTCCTTACTTTACGGATAACTCTTTTATGCTGTCCAAATTAAACCCTCTGCATGTCCCAAATATTTTTATTTTAATTGATGCAAAATTTTAATTTATGCCCTTTTTGTCTTTTAGTGTATGCTTAAATTCCACCACACTAGCTTTCAAAATGTTAAATTTTCTAATTTTTTGACTTTGGAGTTGTGGGTAGTGTAATAAGTAGTGTTGAAATGTTTTGAATTGTTGTTACTTTTCACTTTGCTGCACTTCTGGAAGTTCAGCTCCACTTTCAGATGGAAGAACAAGCAAAGCATGGTAATAACTATCAACTATTTTTTTTAAAAATTTAAATTCTCTTGATGTTTTCCCACATTACTGGATGCCAAGGTTTTAATTTCAATTTCTTGATATGAAAAATTCAACAATTTTTTTGAAAAGTTTAGCAAAACTAATCAAATTCACAATAGGAAAAAAAAAATTCTCAAAATATTTTGTGAAAAAGTGACAAAATTTGTCCAAAAATCACTACCTTGGTGGTGTCTCTGAAACTTCATCCTTGAATGGGAAAAGTGTCATATGGGAACGTAAAGGCAATATATAATGAACTTAGGTTGAAAGATTAGACAGACTTGCATATGGTGATGCAAATGGACACTTTTCTTTGTATGAAAGAAAGAAAGAAGGGAATGGCAAGATCGAAAATGATGTGATTTTGAAGGGCTGCCATCCACTGTTTCTTTTTTTGCAAAAACTTTGCAGCTTAGCAACAAAAAAAAATGTGCCATGCAACTCGTAGAAAGGGATTTGGGGAGATGGGGGGAGATGGCCCCAAATCACCATATTTCCAAGAAAAAAAGTCTGAATTTGTCATTATTTTAGACTGCAAATTCCAACATGTTGCCAAACTAAGGTAGGAATTTTTTTCTTACTCTCCTCTTTGACATGTAGCTAAAAGTTGCTAAGCCCACACCACCCACATCCCAAAATTTTGAAAAAAAGTGTGTTTCCATCAACAGAAGTGAGAGAACAATAATAAATTTTTTCAGATTTTTATATTTGGTTTTTAGCATGAATATAGATATTGATCAAAAATTTGTGCTTCACATATGGTTTATACCCAAGTTTGGAGTAATCTTGTTATGGATGATCGTCATTTAAAATATGTAAAAAAATTCAAAAAAAACATTATCAAAAACCTATGTGATGAGTTAATTTTTCCATAAACTAATATATAACAATAATCCATAGCATAATCTTTCACCTTGATTGGGTTGTTCTCCAATTGAACATGGTGAATGTTTTTGATTCGATGTCAAAAATAGTCATATTTTCAAAAAATTGTACAGCAAGTGGGGACATCATACAACTCATCTCCTTTGTTTGTGCATTTTATATATTTTAATCTCTCCTATTTTACCATCATTATAATTATGATGACAGTGTCATAATGATCCCATTTGCCATGGGAACCCACCAAGGTGATCCCTTGGGAAAGGCACTATTCACCTTAATTCATTTTAAAGCACTATGTTCTACAACTAGCCTTTTCCCTTCTTGTTTATTTCCATTTATTATAAATGACATTCACATCATAGGGGCCTTTTTCATTGTATTATTTACATATGAACACTTTTAGATTGAATTCTATGTGATGAGTCTTTATATCCAACCTCAAAATTGTAGCATGGTGGGTTTTTGGCATGCCATTTAACTTTGACACCCCATCCCAATTTAACAACCCATTAGAAGGAATTAAAATCTTAAGGGTTTTATTGGGCATTCATCATTCACATCATCCTTCATCAAAGATGCATTGTTAAAGAATGTTTGACATGTTATTTTCCTTAAACTGGGTGATGTCTAGATAGCTTTTGGAATTTTAACTCATTGTTTCATGTAATGGCCATTATATCTATTATGTTACACATTTTTTTCTTCCACTTTCAAAAACTCCTTTATTTCCTTGATTCTTCCTTCCAAATGTTTGGACATCTATTAGATCCAATGTCCTTTGATAACCTTGAAGGACTTTTAACTCGTAAACATGTTTTTTTCCCAATAACTTTCGATGGCATTAGACTCATATTAATAACCATCGTTTCAACAATCTACTTAAGGAATTGGGCCCTTGTAGTTTTGGTCATAGTTGTTAGGTTTATGGTTGACCAATGTCCCTTCCTTCTTAAAGTCTTAGCACAAATCAACAACAACACCTTCCCTTTCCAATAACACCTCAAGGTGACATGTGATATTTTATCACTTCCAACATGGGTGTGTCTTATTCCTTATGAATATTTCATTGTGCAACAAATGGTTTGATTTTAGAATTCCATTTTGGAGTGTTTACACCATCATTCCCTCTCTAACATGCTTTTCGATGGGATACTTGAAGCACATTATGCTTGAATTTTATCATTTTACAACCTTAAGGTGGGCGCTTAGTTTATAATTTGACTAATCTTCCCAACCTTTCAATTGTCATCTTTAGTTTTTTTCACAACACTTCAGACATGGTTAGGACTACCACATCTTTCAATTGCAAGTTTTCCTCGATGTGTGTGCACACATCCCATTGGCCCTATGGGTATCCACCTTTTATGTTGCACACATGGCAACAAGCACACAAGGACCCATGATGTAGTTCACGACATTTTTTCCACCATTGTGCAAGATGTTTGTTTTCATGTGAGATGAAAACAACTACAATTGCACATTCCTTAATCACATTCAATTCTTCCCAATAACGAGTCAACATTATGTTCACTAAAGATGGAATTTGCACCTTAGCTAACATTGTTATACATAACCAACACAATGCAAATGAATTTATTTTCTTGGTCTTGCACAATTCAAGGATTTGTTAATTTCAATGCAACTTAAGCTAAAGAAAGGAGCTATCACAACTAACCCCACTAATCGATTCTTCCTAACAAGTGAGATATTTGGATGTCTACACAAATATGCTGATGTGTGCTTACATAATTGCACCAATGCCATTTAGAACCTCAAAGGGCCATAGGGCCCTCCCTTTCTACCTTGATTACTTTTGTTCATTAAAAAATTGCAATTACATTGCAAAGGATGCAAGTATCCTCCATCTTAAGTCAAGAAGTAATGGTAGGCCTAACTAATTATCAACTTCCACCCTTTCGTGACACACCACCCATTGTCATGGCTGACCTATTACAAGTGGTCGATAATTGAGATGGAGAATTTTTGACATTTAGTTTGTGCTAACTTGATGTCCTTTGAATTCTCCTTTGTTTTTCATACCTTTGTACTTTGAAAAAAATTGAATGTGTGGTTATAAATAAAGTTTTGTAAGGTTTTCATGAATATATGATATCCTAGCTCAACATTCAAAACCTAGGACCATTTCAACTCCAAATATTGAGCCAAAAAAATAGAAAACAAGAATGCCATTAAAAAATTCATTGGGTTCTGGATTGTGGATTTTTATTCAACGTAGAAGTGGCAAATCCTATAATAACTAGACTAGTTGGGCACTAGTTGATTATTAATGGAATTGCCAAAAATTCTAAAAATACCAACCGATTACCTAGCATGTCGAAAATCTGAAATAAACTTTTAAGCGTAATAGTTTTATTATATAAGGCCATTTTAGACAAGGGTCCAAAAAGTAAGGTCCAATAAAATCGAATATTCCTATTGGTCAAAAGCTATAAATTTGTCCCAAGGCTTTTAAACAAAGGTTTAAGAAAAAAAAATGAATTATGATTTAGCCTACATGGCATCCTAATTGGTTTAGACCAAAAAAAAAAGTTTTAAAAAGAGCTCATGGTTTGAAAAACCAAAGTGTAAACTAGGGTCCAAGGTTGCTCATTTTTCAATTTTTTGTTCTTTTCCATTGTTTTCTTTTACATTTATTGCTCAAATTCTCTAAAAATGAAAAATATGTTACGGATTGAGGAGATTGTTGAAAGCACAATAATTCCCCCATTTTTGAACAATTCTAAAATTGGTGTGGCTAGTTTTATGAATCTTCTCAAGGTGTTTGTTAGAAGGAGTGCATTTAAAACCTTTCCAAGTGCATGAAATGGAGTTGAATTAGAAGATGGGGCAAAAAGTGAAAGAAAATTTGAATTTACAAAAAATCCTTAAATCAATTCCCATCCCAAACAAAAAAAACACTAAAACAAAAGGTGGTTGTGATGAAAGACAAAAATGAAAAAGGTGAAAAAGTTGGGAAAAACATCCATTCTGTGTAGTAAGAATAAAAAATAACAATTTTTTAAAAAACCCATGAAAGAAAGGAAGAAAGAAAAAAATAAAATCAAAGGTTAACTTAATCCTCTCACATATCAATCACGCATTTTTTGATATTGAACCCTCAAATTGGACCCCAAGCCTTTAGGCACACTCAGTGTACCATATTAAAAAGAGTTTTTTTTTAATGTGAAAAAGGGTCCAATTCAAGGTTCAATTTGGTTCAAATTGGTCCTTGGACCTTTGCCTAAAATGGCCTTTATAATAATATTGTACTAGTTTAATTGTAGACTATTATTATTTTTCTGGCGAAAATCATTAAACATGTTGCTACCATGTGTTGTCCGACTATCAACTTTTACACCTATCATGTGGATACCAATAAAGGTTTTTTTAAATATTGGACCAAAAAACAAATGTATTCCAAAAAAAATCAATTTTACTATAGTAGTTGATTACACATTTATTTTTTAAAAGATTCTTTTGTCAGTTATGTATATGCCAATTTTCAATTTTCAAAACATGGTGGATATGCCCAAAAGATATGCATATCAAATTTCCAAGTATATTGTTTAATAAAAAATTCACAACATGAGCCCAACTTTAGAACAAAAGCAACATAAAGAAATTCAAATTAACTTGTGGGGGAATCGAACCTTAGTTTTATGAAAAATTCTACGTAAGTGTATCACAAGTTCCTTACCCCACCCACACCCCACACCCCACACAAAACACAAACCCATTTCAACCCAACAAAATCAATCACCATTAACTTCCAATTCTTCAAACAAGTTATGTTCTTCCATTAAATTGTAGTTATCTTCTACTAAAGATTCTTCTGCCTTCAAGTATTGCTTGAAATTTGAATGTGGCTTGCAATTGGCATGTGGGTCATTAACCACTTCTTCACCACAATAATAATAGTCCATATTCTCCACTTGCAAGTAGCAACACCTTAAAGCTATCAATACTCCAACAAGACTAAACACTCATTTAGTTCTATCTAGGAACTTGGAATTCCCAAAATTTGTTTTGCAAGGAAATTGAATTAGGAAACTGGCCTTCATGCATCCGCCACCAAGTTAGTGGATTTGCACATGTAGATGAGGGAATAGAAAGCCTTTTGAACAAAGATAATTTTTTTAGTGATTAATGTTCAAGAAGACTCTTCAATTGAAGCCCCCACACTAAACATGTTTTCTTGAAGTTCAAGTTCTAGTCTTGCAAAATCAATTGCAACAATAGATGTAATGGCAATAGGGTTTAACTGATCAAAACACACCATCAAAAGAAGAACAACAACCTTGATATCATATTTAAATGCCAATCGGACTACATTCCCACATCCCACCAAGTTTTCCACAATGCGTAATGTTTTGAAACGTGGGTCCAATATGATGCCACCATGTTATAAACCTACCTTGCATAAAAAAAACTTCAAAAACTCCAAAAAAGGTTTGATTACCTTTATCAATTCTAGCCACATGTTCTTTTTCAAAAACAAGATTTTGGCCTCAAATGGGTCAGACATTTTAGGCCCAATACAAAGTTGCAGTAATGTAGCTTCCATTTCCATAATAAGGGTAATGGTTGTTGTCAAAACATTTAACAATAACCAATGGCTTTTATTTTGATTCATCTCACAAGCTAATATAACAAGATTCAACATAGAGGTGATTACCTCAATAATAACCCATACTTGGATTTAGATATTATTTGTTGTAAAGTAATAAATTTCTATTTGCCATAACAAAAAATGATGGCATTTTTAAATTCAAGGGTTTCTTCAAACATGATGACCTTATTACTGAATCTAGTATTCACAAAACTTTTCAATTTATGATGTTGCATCCCACTTTCAGAACAAGCTTGCTCCCATTTTTGCCTCCCTTTCTCAAACTTTTTGGTCCATGTAATAGTTTTTGTAACCCACTTTGAGCTTCTTTCACATTAACAATTCTCGACCCAACAAATATTTTATCATCATTTGTCGCATATTGACAAGCCTTGGACATCACATGCCCAAAGCATGTGCCTTCATAAACCCTAAGAATCTTTAGGGGTTCATAATTAATAATGTATAACTGCTACCATAGTAAATAGATTAATGCTTTCATCTTTTACAATTGTAATAACTTGGTGCAATAGACCAAATTTGTCCAACAACATTTATAATTGTACAACCATAAATTGTCTAGTTGTCTCATTCACCTCAAATAACTTGATAATAACGTGCGTGGGCACCCAATTGTCATTCAATAATTAATTAGTAGAACAAAAAAATCCACATCATTGTAAAACATTTCATAAGTCAAAACTAACAGAAACTACAGTTGCAAATGTAAGATTCGACAAAACATGATGGTCCATGGTTTTCTTCACCATGGTTAACAACATTTCTTCCACAAGAGAAGACCGAAAAGGAAATAAAACATGAAGGCATTGGCTTAACACTAACCTCCGAGGCCAAATATTCGCAAATAGATAAAGGCCTATAACCCTTGCAAATATAAAACACCAAATCCTCTAAAAACTGTTGTTTTTTGTAAGGGTTTGTGGCACCAAAAAATGTAATACTTGCACAGGCAGATGGACTTGTTCTTTTAATCTTAGATATTTTAACATGAATAGCAAGTTCTACCACCTTCTCACTGAGTTGTTATCTTCTTTGAACAAACATCCTTGGATGTGCAGTTTGCACATGAATAGCCATAGGAATAATATTGTTTGTTTTGTTGTACTTTAAACCTTTGTGGAACATAGATTTTTGAGTCAAAACATCATTACATGCCTATTCACATCTGCAGATTATGCACCGCAACACTTGTAGTTTCACCAAGTCCACATGCAAGCCATCATTGACAACAAAAAATCCCCAACATATTAATAAGTTGTTATGAGGTCTCCAAGGCACAACTTGGGCTTCTACAACAAGCTATGAAATATCATCATTTGACATGTTGGGAGTTTGCAAATGCATTTTCAACATCTAAGATAGGTGAAGTTGGTGTATGAACCGGATTAGACAACATATGAACATAAAAAGTTGATGGAGTATCTTCATCAATTCCACCAACATTCTCAACATAAAAGTGCTATTTTTCAACCATTGCAACTTAAACACAAAACTTGAGTGAGCTGAAAAGGTGGTGGTGGTGTTATTATTACCTTAAAGTGGCTATAGTAGAACCTTGAAGCAGTTAAAAGCAAAACTTTAGAGTAATTGTGCAAAACCTTAAAGTAGTTGTAGCAGAACCTTAAAATAGTTATAGCAAAACCTTAAAGCATTTACAACAAATCTTTAAAAGAACTTAAATTAGCTACAACAAAACTTTAGAACAGCTTAGAGCAGCTGTAACAAAACTTTAAAATAGCTTAGAGTAGTTGTAACAAAACTTATGAATAGCTTAGAGTAGCTACAACAAAACTTTAAAATAGCTTAAAGCAATTGTAGTAGAACATTTAAGGTAATTAAAATTGAACCTTAAAGCATCTTTTAGCAATTATAGCAAAACCTTAAGGAGTTGTAGCAGGCCGCACAAGCTTAAAGCAAATGTAGCAAAACCTTAAGTAGTTATAGTAAGCTACAAAACCTTAGAGCAATTGTAGTAGAACCTTAGGTAGTTGTAACAAAATCTACATGGATTCAATCCACAACAACCTCAAATTCTTGTGTCCTTTTTAATCAAACATTGAATCAATGTTATGTTTGCAAGTAACTACCATTTTCATCAAGTTCAAATCAAAACATCTAGTCAAAATCCAACACTAACTAAGATAAAAGCCCTTAAATCTAAAGATAAAAAAAGGAGAGATAAATGGAGGTTGAAACTTACTTCTATTAGGAGCTGTAACATTGCAAAAGATTGTTGAGTAATTAAACAAGTTGATGTAATGAGCGCCTATCAACAAGTAATCACTAAGTACCAAAACAAACCAAGAACAAAACCCAAAAGAAATTGTAGTTTTTTGGCACTAACTAAAATAGAAACCCTAACTCTAAAGACAAAAAAACAAGGATCAAAGGATATCGAAGCTGGAAGCTTACCTCTACTAAGAGCTGTAACATTTGTTGAAGATTGTTGAATAATAGAAGTCGATGCTTACCTCTACTAGGAGCTGTAACACTTGTTAAAGATTATTGAATAATAGAAGTCGATGTAATGAGCGTCAATTAATAAGCAAATGCCAAGTAACAAAACAAACTAGAACAAAACCCAAAGGAGTAGAACAACACTTGTTGAAGATTGTTGAATAGTAGAAGTCGATGCAGAGAGCATCAATCAACAAGCAAGTGCCAAATAACAAAACAAACTAGGAACAAAACCCAAAGGAGTAGAGCAAACATGTAGTTATAGTTCGTCGGCAAGTTGATGCAGTGAGCACCAAGGAACAAGTAAATGCCAAACATCAAAAGAAACCGGGAACAAAACACATAACAACAAAAGCAAACTTACAAAGTGCACGTCTGATTTTTAGTTTGTTAGCAAGTTGATGCAATGAGCACCAACGAACAAGCAAACACCAAACATCAAAAGAAACCATGAAAAAAACACAAAAATAAAAAAAGCAAACAAATCAAGCACGTCATTGTTAGGTGCACAAAAATGTAAAGGAAAATTGCTGAAAGGAGAATGTGACGGGTTCTAGCTTCCAGCATTCCAGCCTTAAACCCTAACCCTGTATGAATGACTTAAACACTAAATCCATATCCAGCATTTTCAAAACCCTAATGGGCTGGATACGGTTGCCTATTAAAGGTCATTCAACCAGGTACGGTTACACATAGGATGTGTCCATAAGACACATCTGGCGGTGGTGTATGCTGCCGGATATTTAGAACTTAAAAATTTGCAGATATGGATTCATCCATATCCGTTGAGTATCCGAATGCATAACCATATATATATATAGATATCCGGCCAACACTGGTTGCTACCAAACTAGCCAAGATACTAGGCTACTTCAAAGCACAAAGTTGGGTTCGGATTAGTGTCAAGAAGTTTTCCTTGGGCCCTCAATTAGTTTAATGTAGTAGCATTAAAGCTTTTTGAGGGATTGTCACTTATTTCAAAAACCAAACTTCCACCCCTTCGTACACACACCCCATCCCCATGACTGACCTATTCCAAGCAGCTGGTTGTTGAGATGGGCTATGGCCTAATACAAGTGGCTGGTTGTGGAGATGGAGAGTTTTTGACATCAAGGTTGTGCTAACTTGACGTCCTTTAAATTATCTTGTTTTTAATACCGTTTAATATTTTTCCAAACATGTGATGTGCTTAAATAAAGTTTTGCAAGGTTTTGATAAACTGAAGTAGGCCTAATTGTTTTGTCTTTCCCCCAAATTCAGCAACATCCCTCTTAAGTTAAGTGTTTTTAAGCTTCCTACTACGGACCCACCAGTGCACCATGAAGGTTTTGTATAGGAAGTGGTGAAGAAACAATTTTTATCTGTTGGGCTCCAGTTCCCTATCTAACCATGGTGGTTAGCTCCGCAACATTTTTAGTATAATAAAAACAAAACTCTTACCTACCTACAAACTATAAGACATTGTTCACTACCTTACCCTAAGGTCAGTTTCGTCATTAAATAATGTTCCAAATGAAATTTTGTGAAAATATGACATTGGTGACATGTTGAAAATTATCATAACTATCAAAGGCTACACTCTAAATAATTTCACAACTCGTATCACAATATTATAGCGGATGCTGGAAAAATATGTAATTTCAAAAAAATTTAAACGAATTCATTTTTTGAAAAAAAAACAATTATTCATTTTGTCAATGTGGAAACTGACCCTAGGCTAAGGTAATTTGCCCATACCCATCCTATAAGAAGGTACATAGCATTTATTAGTAACTTGGGGCAGATTGAAAACATTTTTTTGTATTTCAGCCTTGACTCTCTTAGTGTAAAAAACCATTGAGGCCCATTTCAACTTTTGCACCAATAGGAATGCTTGATTTGGGTTGAACATGGGATCTGACTCCTATTGTAAAGCGGGCCTAACTCAGTTGAGGTTAACCCACAGGTTAGTGGGAAGAAGAAGTGGTGGTGTTGGTGGAAGCAGAAGAAAACAAGAAGTTGTTGTTGTCGTTGGTGGAAGAAGAAGACGAAGAAGAAATTATTGTTGTATTGTTGAGGTGTTGGTGGAAGAAGAAGAAGAAGAAGAAGAAGAAGAAGTTGTTGTAGTTGTTGATGTTGCTGTGATTTTTTTAGGAAGTGTTGTTGTGGTGGAATTTGAGAGATGGGGGAATTGGAGGAGGAGGAGGAGGAGCAAGACCAGGGGTGGCGGAAGAAGAATAACAAGGGAAAGAACAGAGTACCCATTAGTGCATTGGTGCGTGTAGCTAGCATAGCAGTCGGGGTGCAATTCGGGTGGGCATTGCAGTTGTCCTTGCTGATTCCTTACGTACAAGAGTTGGGCATTTCCCATGCATGGGCAAGTCTCATTTTTCTGTGCGGACCTGTGACGGGTATGCTGGTGCAGCCGACCATCGGGTATTACAGTGATGGTTGTACAAGCAAGTATGGTAGAAGACGTCCTTTCGTCGTCGTCGCTGCCATTTCTGTCGTCGTGGGAGTTCTTACCATCAGTTTCTCCGCTGATTTGGGATTTCTTCTCGGGGATTCGCTCATTGCTCGTCCTCGTGCTATCGTGGTCTTTGTTCTTGGGTTCTGGATTTTGGACCTTGCCAATAATGCTCTGCAAAGTCCTTGTCGAGCTTTGCTTGCTGATTTCACTGGGAAGGACCAGAGGAGGACACAGAAAGCCAACGCTTTCTACTCCTTGTTCATGGCGCTTGGTAACATTCTAGGATTTTCGACTGGTGCATTTGGCGGTTGGTGGAAGCTCTTTCCCTTCACTCTCACCACTGCTTGCAACGTCGCTTGTGCCAATCTTAAGTTCACCTTTCTTGTCGGCATCGTTGTCCTTGCCTTCACCACATTCTTGAGCGTCACTGCAGCTTCTGAGATTCCTTACGTTCGTCTACCAAGATACGGCAGTAGAAAAGTTACGGCATTTACCCCGTCCCTCGCAGATCGCCAGTGTTCTTCTACGGACCCTGAAGTCTGCGAGAGCGCATCTAGCATGTATGGTACTATGCGGAATTCAAACGAGGAAGAAGAAACAGAAGCAGGAGAAGAGCTGGTTGAGTTGGAGTCAGAAGCGATGCTCTTGGAGCTCTTGAGGGCGCTGCGGGACCTTCCTCGGCCGATGTGGTACATTTTGCTTGTCACAGCGCTCACCTGGATGGCTGCCTCCCCTTTCCTTCTCTTTGACACGGACTGGATGGGGCGAGAAGTCTACATGGGCGAGCCATCGTCTTTAGATCCTCTTGTCGCCAAACGATACTCCGACGGAGTGCACATGGGAGCCCTGGGTCTTGTGCTCCATTCCATCGTGCTCGGCTTCTTTTCGCTCTGCATAGATTACCTTGGCGGAAAGCTTGGGTCGAAGTACCTCTGGGCATTAGGCAACATGGTCATGGCAGCTTGCTTTGGAGCAACTGCGCTGATAACAGCAACAGCAAAGCGAACTGCAACAACGGCTGAAGAAGGTCCGCTGCCTTTTATAACATTGGCGGCGCTGCTGGTCTTCTCACTCCTCGGAGCTCCTCTTGCGGTGACGTTATCTGTGCCGTACGCTCTGACTGCAACTTTTACAGAGAAAGTTGGAGGTGGCCAAGGTTTTTCCATGGGAGTGTTGAATCTTTCGATTGTTGTTCCGCAAATGATTGTTTCCTTGGGAGCCGGACCCTTGGACGAGATTTTCGGAGGCGGCAACATGCCTGCTTTCTTTTTTGGAGCTGGAGCTGCACTTTGTGGAGGAGTTGCAGCCGTGCTACTTCTACCAATGCCGCCACCGCCACCGGACTCTCGAACGTCTAACAGGGTGCTTCTTGGCCATAGTTATCCCATCCCCTGACATTTTCACCCTCACCTCCCTTCAAATCTCCCAATTCTCTTCTTGCATCTTGAAGCAAAATTTTGCATCAAAGCTTATACTTCTCCTGAAGAGTTATGGAAGAAGGATCCTCTTCACCATCTCCTCTTCAGGACTCTGGATCTAACACCTAGTCTTCTTTTCAAGCTTGCTCCACTCAGAGGCTTATCTTCTACCTTCACCATCTCTGATGAAGCTATCTTTGCAGAACGTTTTCAATCCTCTTTGCACCATGATTCATGATAACTGACAATCTGGTCATGTTTTTCTTCAGCCAAGAGAGATCACTGTGAATGATTGAATGTATCATTCTCCTCCGATGCACATATGAATATGCATAAGTCATTAAAGGAGGATTGCAGGGCACAAACTACTCTGCCTTGCTTGTATCTTCAAGATCCTCCAATTGCAAATGTTTTTGTCAATCCCCCAACTTTGGGGTTGTATAATATAATGCTCAGATGCTTTACCATTAACACTCTTTCTCCTCCTTATGCAGAAATGTTTCATGAGATTTCAAATCTAATGCTTGTTGTCAAGATCCAAAATCTTAGATTTGGAACACATCTGGTTCTGACACTCCCCGATGTATGGGTGGGATAGAAATAACACAAAAGAACCAGGCTTTATGTCTGAGGTTCTGAGTGATGGGAAGACTAGGGAAGACTAAGATACCTTTGGGAGTTGGCCTTGATCTTTGTTGGATGCTCTACTGAATATGTAGTGTTGTAGTTCTTTGCATATGCAAGGGAGATCTGTGTCCAGATGTGATACATTTGTTTGACCTTTGTTGGAGAATCTACAGAGTAGCTGATGGAAAGAGCTTTGCTGCACCTAAGAAGGCCCGGAATGCACCATGAGATGAGTGTTCACCTTGGCTGTGCCAGGCAACCCTCTCAGGTATTTACAGATTAGTGACAAACCAAGTTTTGGGATTTCTTTTGTAGCAGGTTGTTTGAATTTCAGTTTAAGTTGGTTCAGCTGACTCCAGAATTCAATGAAATGCCAAAGTCTTTCTGCAGTTACTTCAGCTGTATGGCCTCTTCTATTGCTGACGATGGTTTTGAAGCATTGCTTGGACCATCACAGCATGGTTTTTGCACTGCTAAGACTGCTTCCCTTTTGAGTAGAATTAAACAACCAGAAGTTGTTAGATTTTCTTTTCCAATCTGCTGTTAGACTAAACACCACCTCATTTATACGCTTCTATTCCAGATAACCAACTTAGGTTCAACTCTCAATTAGTATTTGCAGATACTAAATCCAAACATTGCCTACAAATCAAATCCTAGCCATACGCCGACATGCATGAACCAAAACCATAACACCATTGTGTCATTCTGTTTGAAGGAAGATTGCCAAGAAGAATTGCTAAACTGAATGTCTGAGAAAAGAACTGAAAAATGGATACAGGAAAATCGGTAGCAGGGGTTGGGGTTGGTTGAAGCACCCCACCACCCAGTATCTTCTCTAACACATTACATGTTTTAGAATGTACCAGAAATGTCCAGTTCTCACTCATTGAACCTCCTCCATGATCGATAATTTTCACCATCACTAATTGCAAGTCCAATCCCTCGCTGAGAGGTTTTGTCACCCTCAAATTTTCCAACACCCAAATAGTACATCCTGAAGCTTCCATCTTCCATTGCCAAAACATAAGGAGTTCCCACCAGCACATTATCCCAAAAATCCTCTCCTGTCCGGGCCCTTAAAATTGGTCCTCCAGGTTCAGGTCCACAGTTCTGATCTCTCTCCCAGATGATTCCATCATCAGAGACAGCTAATCCAATTGCATACTGGAACTTGAAATCTGAGCCTTCATAGAACATCACAAATTGGTCACCAATTTTAAGCACATGGCGGACAGAAGCACCTCCCTCATCCCATGAGCCTGGGGCACCCAATGACAGAACTTTACCACCCTTCACCCAGTTCTCTCCATCTGTTGATGTGGCTATACCAGGTGTATAACACCCAAATCCTGTTGGTCCTTCTGTCTCTCGGGTGTGATATGTCATAAACCATTTCCTATCTTCACCTCCTGATTACATACAGTACATGGTCATGTTATTTTTGCAATTTTCTGACAATGATGTCTAACATCTTGCCCAATTCATACAAATCTCTAAGAAAACTGCCTCCCTTGCACAGGAAAATCTGCCTGCTTCAAGGGAACTTTCCAAAGGTCATCTATAACTGGAAGAAGAGTCTTTTAGAATGAGCCCAGCCACAATGGACACTTGTCAATGAAGTATTCCAAGCAGCATTCATAAATCTTGGTTGGAATATTCAAACATAAAATGAAGGCCCTCAAACCATTGACATCAATGTGAAAACCACAAGATTCAAAAGATCTTTTATGCTTCTTCAAAATTTCACATTGTGGATGTTCAGGGTTTGAAATTAGAACACAAGATAAGAATATCATGCTGTCGTTCTAATGCAGTACATCTTCCTCTTCCACTCTGTCAGAATTCTTTGTACTCTTAGAACATCTTCAAGGAGGATAACAACAATTCCACATCTGCATTAAAGGCTAACTACAATCCCACTGTTTGTACAACAAATAAAGTGTCAAGATATAGCATTCATACTTGCAACCTCTGTAAAAGTTCTCTCCATCTAGGTCTATCAAGGATCAACAAATTCAGAACTTCAGGCCCTTGAAGTAAAATTTGCTTAAGTCGAGGAGAAAAACCTTAAAATCAACTCACACTTATGAAGACAGAAAGCTCCAGGATGGTGCACAAGCAGGTGTAAGGGCTCCTAATTTCAAAGTTCCTCCAAACCCATCAGCACCCAAGGAAATCTCAGACTTTTCATGCCTGTGATGTGTTCCATGTTTTCACTACTATTATCCTAGGTTAATGATGAAGATCCAAACACTTAGTGCGAAACGGTTTTAGGACTCTGAAAATCTAAGATCATATGTACCTTTGGGTGGGATTACTCGTGGCCAAGAAACACCATTCTTGTCCCAAGAGTCTGCATCCCCAAGTTCTAGAATTGGACCTTTTCGGTCTTCAAATGAGAGCCCATCCTTAGACATAGCTAATCCTGGCTGCAACCTCACACCCCTGCATCATCAAGCCAAGTCACAGAGCATCAACACAAACTTTTGCCTGAGACACACAACTTTTGCCAGAAAATAGATGAATGCCTTGACATGGACATGAATGACACAAGGGGTTTCAAGTATCAGCTGGTAATGATTCTTAGACTTCAAAAATCTGCCACATTGATTCTTCAGCTATGACACATCTACTTGTTGAACCTTGGCAATACATGCATATGTGGAATCCTGAAAAGCATCTCTTTCTTGAGTGATCGCAGGAGTTGATCAATAAACAACCACACCTGAATTTTTTGTCTGTCGGGCCTCCTGGGATAGGTAGTTCATCAAAGCTGCCTCCAAAATAATACATATGCCAATCACCTCCATCAGCATCAAACACTACATCGCTGACTCCCAAATGAACAGCATCAAAAGCTTCAGAATCTGGTGATGGATCCATCATGGCACCTCCACTGAGGTGGCCTTTATATCGAGTGAAAGACAACCCGTCTTGGCTCACTGCCATGCCAACTCTGCCTGTGGGTAGATAAGGGTTGAATGGTGTCACTCCTCTGGCCCAGAGATCTGAATCCCGCCCATAATAGTACATACGGTATCTGAAACTTTGTGTTTTATCAAATGTGCAACTGTCTCGAACAACTACAGGTCCAGAGAAAAGTTTTCTGTCCCACCAATCTGAGTCTGGTGGCGGTGGTCCAAGTACTCGTCCTGAAAATCGCCTGCTTCTTCAAACATCAAGAGTTAGAGATTCCTTCCACAAAGTGATCCATTTACTCTGAAATCCTTAAAACACAACTACACACTATGAAACAAGCATTGAAATTGATATAACTGAAACCAAAATCCCACACTTCTGCATATTTTATTCCACAAAAGACTCTTCTTCTAGAAGTTGCAAATCAGCAACATGCAGTGTGCAAAATGTACTATAGTAAACAAACCTGTCTGACTGTGGCAGATCTAAGCTTCCAACTGTTGTGTCGCTGCTCTTCCCTTCCATGCTGCAAACTGTCATAAACAATTTGAAGCACACTGTCTTTAACTTGTTTGTGTTGCTGTTGGCAGGGATCATCTGCAGTTGCAATGGAAGATTGAGATCAGAAAAACAACACTATATGAAGCAGAGGAGATGTCCAAGGCAAAACTTGGCACTCAATGCAACAACTGGAGGGAACAGGGGAGAACCTTCAAACCCAGTCCCTAGGCAAGAAATGTCACTGCAAAACAAATCTGATCTGCCAGGAATCAGATACATCGATTCCTGGCTGATCAACAACAGAATCAAACAAGACTTCAGCAAAGAGAAATCACACAAGCAACAGATGATTGAATTTCCTTGAAAGATTCAATAGTATACCCTCCAAGAAAACAGTGTCTTTAAAGCTCTCCTTTGAAATTCAGAAACTCCAAAAGCCAGACTTCTTATCAGAAAGCCACACATTCGAGCAGTGAGGGAGCTCTCTCAACCATTTGAAATCCCCAAAATCTTGCAGAAACAAGTATGAGAATACTTCTGAATTCCATAAGCAACAGGAGACAAACTCAAAACTGCGGGAAAAGCAAGCGTCTGCTGATCAACATATATACCACAGACTTGCTTGCCATAGAATACCCAGGAAGGAAGAAGAAAACCCTGATTCTTCCTCCACAGACCAGAATCCCAAGAATCCCATTCCCATCCCATCGAAGCAACAAAGCTTACTGAAGCTCAATGCTGAAGAAGATGTTGCTGAATTTATTTCAAAAGCGAAAGACTCCTTACGACGATCCCAAAAACCTCGACAATGGAAAAAAAAAGCCCACCGGAAAGACTTACAACCACCAATTGCTAGAAACTGCTTGCGCCAGAGAAGATGAGCGTACCCACTTCCTGAAGCTCCTGGTTGATGATTCCAGATTGGGAGATGAGCAGATCTTGGGTATGTAGCAACAATTCGGAGATTGAAGCACGGAAACGGTTTCACGAAAACAGATGGCTGAGCAAGCCATAGCACTGCTCCAATATCTTTCGTCTTCCACCGGCCCCCACCATCCCCGTATCAGAAAACACAACACAGAACCTAAACCTTGGATCGTCGACCTGAGAAACCCAAACCTCGGATCTTCGACTTCAGAAACCCAAAGGATCAGAAAGATTGTCTGAAAAGCAAGCCATATGGTAGATAGTAGATAGATCTTCAAGAATACCGAACATGAACTGATGAACGACGCGAAGAATCTGCGCCAAAACTACGAATCGCATGCCGCAGGCATTGTGGATGAGGCTAAGTGCACGTGTCTGGTATAGATCTACAAAACCTTCATACTTTTCCGAGGAAGATTTGTGAGTGTTGCTCCAGTATTCTATCTCTCCTTCCTTCTTTTGGGCTCCTGTGTGTTGCTGACGATGTCTGTTGTTGGGAAAGCATGTGTTCTTCTTCTTCATCAGTCCCGGGTCTGCAAGTATTCAGTGCAGCAGGCAACAGCCCTTGTTGTCTTGGGCTGCTGCATAAGAGGACCACCACCACCATAAGAGGAAGAAGAAGAAGCAGAGTGGTGGTGCTCAGGAGAAGCCGAACAACCACAGCTGTTCAATGCTCTCAACAAGAACAACAATTTCTGCAATCGGTTGATAGTCTTCCCGCGGCGCAATGGCTGGAAGAAACAGAGGCAGGCATCACCAAAAGAGACCACCTCGACCATTATTCTCAACAGAAATTGGTTGTAGAGAAACATTGGCGAGAGTTCTTCTCAGATCCTTCACAGTGGTGGGACAACAGACCAGCAAGAGTGGTGAAGAAGAATGCGAGATTTCCTGATTTCCAACACAAGAAAACACTGCACCCACTTTGGCTGAACTGCAAACAAAATCCTCGTTGGGTGCGAGTGAAGCTTGCTGCCCTGGCTCCAGGGAGTGTACAATTGAGCATGGATGCATGGAATGCCAAACTTGGAAGGTATGTGAAATCTGGAAAATGTGAGCAAGCCATTGAGCTTTTCCAGCAAATGGAAAGAGAATGCATGACTCCAAGTACCTTCACTTTTGTTACAGTGCTCAAAGCATGTGCAAAATTGGGATTACTGCAAGAAGGCAAACGCATCCATACACAAATTCTGCAAAAGGGTTGTGAGTCTGATATCTTTGTGAGCACCAGCCTCGTGGACATGTACACCAAGTGTGGGAGCTTAGAAGATGCTTGCAAAGTGTTCAACAGAATGTCCAGCCATGATGTGGTCTCTTGGACAGCCATGATCTCTGGTCATGTCAAACACGGACAAGCACAAAAGGCATTGGAATTGTATCACCAAATGGAAGAAGAAGAAGGGGTAACACCAAATTCTGTCAGTTTTGTGGGAGTTCTGAATGCATGTACAGATCTATTAGCAATTGATGAAGGCAGGCGTGTGCATGAACAGATCATTCACACTGGCTGTGAATCGAATGTCTATGTGGGATGTAGCCTCATCAACATGTATGCAAAATGTGGGAGCATTGCAGATGCACAGAGAGTCTTTGATGGGATTCCTGCACGGAATCTGGTCTCTTGGAATGCCATGATTATGGCGTATGTGAAATGTGGACAAGACCAGCAAGCTCTGAAACTATATCAACAAATGCAACGAGAAGGCATGCAGCCTGATGCCTTCACCTTTGTGGGAGTTCTGAATGCGTGTGCTGGTATCATGGCACTTAAAGAGGGCAGGTGTGTGCATGAACAGATCATTCAGAGTGGCTGCGAGTCCAATTTGTTTGTGGGCTGTAGCCTTGTTGATATGTATGCAAAATGTAGGAGCCTGGAGGAGGCACAGAGAGTGTTCAACAGGATGCCAAGACACAATGTAGTCTCCTGGAATGCAATGATTCTGGGGCATGTGAAGAGTCAGCAAGCACAGCAAGCATTGGAACTATATAAACGAATGCAAAGTAAAGGGGTGCAACCTGACTCTGTCACCTTTGTGGGGGTCTTGAATGCATGTGCCAGTGTCATGGCACTTGAAGAAGGTAGGCTTGCTCATGAACAGATCATACAGAGCAACTGTGAGTCTAATGTGTTTGTTGTCAGTAGCCTTGTTGACATGTATGCAAAATGCGGGAGCCTGGAGGATGCTCAGAAAGTGTTCAACAGAATGCCCAGACACAATGTGGTCTCCTGGAATGCAATGATTCTGGGGCATGTGAAATGTGGGCAAGGACAGGAGGCACTGGAACTCTATCAAAAAATGCAAGGTGAAGAAGGGGTGCAGCCAGACCCTGTCACCTTTGTGGGAGTACTGAATGCATGTGCCAGCATTTTGGCACTTGAAGATGGCAGGCGTGTTCATGAACAGATCATTCAAAATGGCTATGAGTCAAATGTCTTTGTTGGCAATGCTCTCATTGACATGTATGCAAAATGCAGAAGCCTAGATGATGCATGGAAAGTGTTCAACATGATGGCCACCCCTGACATGTTTGCTTGGAGTGCCATGATTCTCGGACATGTGAAATGTGGGCAAGGACACAAGGCATTAGAATTGTACAAACAGATGCAAAGGGTAGGAGTGGAACCAGGTACTGTCACCTTCATAGGGGCCCTGAATGCATGTGCCAGTGTTACAGCACTTGAAGAAGGCAGGAGTATTCATGAGCAGATTGTTCAAAGCAGTTGCAATGCTGATGTTTCTGTGAGTAATGCCCTCATTGATATGTACACCAAATGTGGGAGCCCAGAGGATGCTTTGAGAGTGTTCAACATGATGCCCATCCAGGACGTGGTTGCTTGGAACACCATGATTCTGGGGTATGTGAAATGTGGGCAAGGACAGAAGGCATTAGAATTGTACCAAGAAATGCAGCAGGCAGGGGTGAAACCATGCCCTGTCACCTTTGTGGGACTCCTGAATGCTTGTGCAAGTGTTGTTGCACTTGAAGAGGGCAGGTGTATTCATGAAGAGATCATTGAATGTGGCTGTGAGTTGAGTGTCTTTGTGGGCAGTAGTCTCATTGACATGTATGCCAAATGTGGAAGCTTAGAGGATGCACAGAGAGTGTTCAACGAGATGCCCACACGGGATGTGTTCTCTTGGACAGCTTTGCTTGGAGGCTATGCCATGCATGGACAAGCAACAGAAGCTCTTATACATTTCGAAGAGATGTGTAATGAAGGAGTAGCAATGGATAGGGTTGCTTTCATTGCCCTTTTGTCAGCATGTAGCCATGGAGGCCTTGTTTATGAAGGCCTGCTCTACTTTGAGTCCATGGGGTCAGTTTATGGCGTTTCTGCAACAGTGGAGCACTGTGCCTGCATGGTTGATCTGCTTGGTCGTGCTGGCTGTCTGCAAGAGGCAGAGGATTTCATCGATACAATGTCCTGTGAACCAAATGGCTCCGTGTGGATGGCCTTACTTGCTGCTTGCAGAGTTCATTGCAATTGGGAAATGGGAGAACGAGCCGCCAGTCAAATTCTGGATTTAGAACCTGGGAATGCTCCAGTCTATGGGCTGCAACCAAGCCTCTTTGCTGCTGGTGGCAAATGGGATCTCAAGGCAAATGTTCAATTACTCAGGAATGAAAAGGGTGGTGTGAACATACAGTCAGGTCCCTGCCTGAAAGAAGTGAATAGTTGAGTTTGAGACATTTGTAAAGAATATCTCAAATTGAAGTAGACGACCATGTAAAAACATCATATGACTGGAATTACTGCTGCAAATTTAAAGACCAAAGGGAAAGGCTACATAATCTTCTATTTGGGAGTGTCTGTAGTGTGAGTGTTTTATTTGGTGATGGGCCAAATTGTTGGTGCAGAGGTATGGAATTGGTGCTATTTAAGAAGTTGTGTTGCTTCTGTCACCACCGCAAGAAAGCTGGTGGGCAATTGCAATTGCATTTGGGCCTCATCAGCTACAGTACCTCAGTGTTTTCAAGAATCTGCAAAGTATGGGACATCAACTACTGCCACACTGGCAGCACATTGCACATATAAAAGAACGGAGAACAATCTCAGTCAAGGATGCAAATTTGATCCATTTCTTGGGTCTTTGGTTCTTGCAGGCACTGGTGGCAATGCCAGCAAGTGTGTCTTAACAAGGGTACAACTCGGAACAAAGATCAGAACTAGATTGTGAAGATAAGACTAGGTTGTCATGTTCTCCTAGTAGGCATACTTCCCCTGCTGATCCAAAGTTGTTGCCTTTCTCCTTTCTGGAACATGGGAGGGATTGCAACCAAACCTTCTCAGGTCTACAAAGGGCCTGCTTTGTAAGAAGAAGAAAGTCCCCCATTCAGTTCATCAAGCTTTTCTTGCACAACACAGAAATTGCACAAGATCATGCAATAATTACTGAAATCTCACCATCTGTTTGGTAATATCTGTGCAATCATCTGATTTCTCATTGTTTTGTGTGAAGATTCTTCTCATTTCTGATCACAAGAAATATCACCACACGAATTTCCTTGTACCCTTGTAACCTATGTATTTAGACCAATGGGGAGTTGTGTGGGCGTGCAGAAATTTCTATCCTTGAAACAACCTCTGTAGCTAAACCAAAGGGAAACTGTGTGGGGGGTGTGTAGAGAGTTTTCTGATTTCTAATGGTTTCTGCCCCTGCACTGTTTTAGATTTGTTGGCACCAGCAATACGGCACAAACGATTACGGATTTTATGAGACGGCGAACAACCCATAAGCTTTGTCCATCCCTAGAAGTATCATGCTCAATAAATATAGGGTTTAGATGACGATATGATAGGCAGCTGAGCGGAGGAGTGTTTAGGAGTCCGACGCTCGTCGCGGTTGTGGTGATTGAGTCTCCGTCGAAGAGGTTCTTGTGAACTCTTTTACTCCAAAATTTAATCTTCGTAAGCACGCTGCAGATGTTTAAACCAAGCTTAGGTGGGTCGCGGGTCCTGTTGTTTAGATCGCATCCTGTCTAGACTCTAGTGCCTGCAGGAAAGAGGGTAAGATTGGGTTGCTCGAGTCTCTGTCCACTTCCTTGTGCATTTGTTTTGCATTGTCAGATTCTCTTGGAGATAGCAGCAATGGCCATTTGCTTTTCTCTCTTATTGTGGTCCTTCCAGCTTGATATGTAGTCCAGCTCGGTTTCGTCACATGGTGTACAGGGGGGTCATTTTCTGTTTTGCTGTGGATTTTCAGATGCGTCGTGTTCGGAGTGGGTCTGTGATGTTTGATAATGCTTTGTTCCGGAAAGTCAGGCTTGTCAGAGACTTGCCAGCTCTGTGGAAGCAAAACTACTGAGACCCTAAACATCTTTCTGATTCTGATCTTCTTCTAGCTTCTTCTAGGGATCGATGGAATTGGGAAAAGCACCTCTTGTATTACGAGCATCATCAGATGTCGCTTTTTTGAGTTCTTCCCGAAACCATCGGGGGACAGACCTCCTCGATTTCAGATTTTCTAGACCCTATCTGCTCTACCGGTTACTCGTGGTACCCACAAGCCTGGATCGACGAAGGGGAGATACGAAAGCTTCTCTCTCTCTCTCTCTCTCTCTCTCTCTCTCTCTGCATATAGACGCCGTGACAGTCGCAAAATCCTTACTGTGGGAATGGCAGGTTCCACAGTTCAGGACGGATAGATCTTCTAGATGAACATTGTAGTTGTCAGTCTTTTTCTTTTCAAGAAGACCTTTGAATGTGAATCTTACCTATACCGAGTGAAGGTCCACACGCTCATCTCTGGTTCTTTGTGATGGAAATGAGACAATAATTAGGCTGACTGCAATGGTAAGAACACAGAATGTGTTGAGAAGACAAAACAAGTTCTACAAAAGGTGAGATTATCACAATTAAAGTAATTACTTACTGCAACTTTCTTCTCAACATGACACTATCCAGTTTCTCTGTCTCCTCCTAAACGCCATGAAGCTTCCTGTGACCCAACTCATTAACCACCGAACTCACAATCTGGAGGTGGCCTACTGCACTGAAAACCACTGATGAAAACTTCTGCAAATCCTGACCTCTTAGCAACTATTAAGTGAAAATACAGGTGGCGTTCTCCTTCATCACCAGTGTGTAACATATCTGTCCTGTTAAATGTAAATAACTAACTTCTTCATGAACCTCAGAATTACATAACCCCACTGACCAACTTATGTGATGAATTGGAATCCTGTGACAGAAAGTTTCAAATAATTGAACAGCAGAATGTGAGCAACAGGACAACAGCATTTGCACAGCAGTGCATGATGACTGGTCCCCACTTGGAGCCAGCTTCAAGGAGTTGCAGGTGCACAAAGTGTCCACTTATCACTCCCCAACTGCTTGATAGATCACAAGTTTGAAGGCATGAATTCACTTGCAATTGCTGCAAATTGGACAGAGACCTGTTCCAAACCCTCCAGGTTGAGAATTGAGGCTGAACAATTTTCTGAAACAAGTTCACAAGGTTGCAGGAGTAGACACATACCTGACTTCTAAATATCTCAGCTTGGTATAAGGGTGCTTCTTTTCTTCACACACTTGAACTGAACTGTTTCATTATCTTTCTGATGGGTGCCAAGAGCCCCTGAACCCAGGCAACCCAATTGCAGGGAGAAGCCTCTTCCGATAGAGCACAACTCTGCAAACTGATCATCCAATATGAGTTCTTTCCCAACTCCAATCTAACTATCTTCAGATATTAGATGTGTAGCGTAAGCACATTGAGTGGAGAAAGGCTCAGTTTTGAACAATTGCAATCAGGAAAAACTAAGTGTCCTGTGAAACAAGTACACCTGAATGAATTCTTCTTACTTGAAGCCATTGGAATAATTGCAGTTGTGATGTGATTTGAAGGAGCTTGAATGCAACCACACCTTGGAGATGGCTTTGCAATGGAGACGTTGGCATGGCAGTTGATAGAATTTGAGGTTGAAATTGTTGTACAAAGAGTTGCAAGTAATGGTAGACCCTCAAATTAAAGAGGCCTAGTATGTAGCTACGAACTATCAAACATAGTTGATTTGCACACGTGCATCCCATTGAAACTCTTTACCATCAGAATCCATGTTCTGAACATTCTTGTAATTCATGTTTGATCCTGTGCACAATCACGTGTCGCTTCATCAAATGCATTGGGGCTTGTACATGCATTGTGTAGGCAAACTTATAGGCAACATGGTGTGATTTGCAACCCATGTAACATATTAAAACGCTCTCTTGATTTTGTGTTCCTCAGGATTGCAATAGAATACTCACCAAGTTGGTGTACAGATCCAACTCTGCAACCATGTGCAAGGTATGTTTTGAAAGATTTGATTTTCCAAGTTTCATGGTAACAGATGCAATTGTTGCACATGTATTGTTTGCATTTCAACTTGTGTGATATTTTATTGCTTGTGAGAAAAGGACAATAAAGGGTGAGAATAGATATTGTTTGTGTTCTTGACATCAATGGTCTTTTAGCACTTCTTGTTCCTAACTTCAAAATTTCATAAATAAATGGCAGTTGTTTCACAAAGTTATCTATACAAGAAATGAAGTAAATGGACATTTGAAGTACTCTTCAAAATTAGCAACCAAGCAAAAAACCAAAGAAATAGATTCCTTTTGCATTCTAATAAAAAAACCCTTTGGGTGACATTCTTGAATTTTTTTCTTGTGCATTGATTGTTCACATTAAAATTCATTTAAAAAAAATATAATTGAAGTTTTAAATTTTACATGACTTGGGTAACCTTCTCATTAAAAAAATTAGAGTGAAAAGTCTTTCTTAAGTGAATCCTATGTTGTCCTAAAGTTTGATGGGTCTAAGAAATTTGGAATGTGGGTACAATCATAATCAAATGAGGCAACAGTGACAAAGGATTCAATCACAAATGGGCCTTTTTTGAACATCTTGATTTTTTCATAAATAGAACTTTTTTTACATGTTTTAAAAAATATTCTCATGATAAATAACATTACTTGTGTTAACTATTTTTGAATAAATATGAATGTTTTAAAAATGTACAAATTTCGTTAGATTTTACATTTCATTTTGAAAAATCATCATAATTTTAATCATGCTAAAATATGATGATTATTTTAAACTTTATTTTTTTGTATCATAAGCCCAAACTTTGTTCATATGTCATACACATTATGAACCATTTACATCTAGCAAATGACTTTTGAAATTTGAAAATTTTGAAATCATATTTTGAATTTCTAAAAATTTTAAGTACCATAATTTTTTAATTATGAATTTTATTCATATGTAGATGGTAGGTTATCATCATTTCAAAAAAATTCCCATCAAAATTTATTTATTAAAAAAGTCCTTAACTTAATGCTTTATAAAACTAATTTTGGGGTTTTAAAGTTCAAAAGTCCTTTACTAAAACCAAAACTCAATTTATTTAATTAAATTATTTTTTAATATAATAATTTAGCACAAATTTCCTTGATCAATATGACATTAAAATGACATTACATAAGTATGTTTAATAAAATAGATAGTTTTTTGGTTGTTCAACATGGTTTTAAGCTCATGTGATTGTGATCACACCCATGTGACGTTCCTAGTGGGTCCACTCACAAATGCCCATGTTTTAAAAAAAATTGTAGTTTATATCTTGATAGAAATTTTTTAAATATAAAAAATGCATTTTTGGGTATGATTTGAAATTGTGATAATTAAATCTACAAAGAATTTGCACACTTTAAATTTTCATATTTATTAAAAAATGTTTAACAAAAAAATGTTATGTATTAGGGCAACTTTTAGTATTTTTTATAACAAGTTGCAAAAACTTTCACTCAAAAATTCATTTGCATGAAAAAATTAATTTTGGGTAAAAGACTTGCAATCCTTGTCTAATGTAACACCATTGGCTCCTTTTATTCTAATTGTACCCACAAGTGTAATGACAAACTAAGTTGATTTTCGCAGTAGTCACACACTAGTTACAAACATATGGTTGCAATGGAGAGGATTTCTTCTAGTGTTTTTCTCAACTTTTGGAAAAACTCCACTACAAAGTTAAATGCATGTTGTTCACCAATGTAACGGCCAACCTTGGCACCTCCACTTGTTGAATTTTCACCTAAAGTTAACAAAATTGCATTTGGAAGACCAATGCCCTTAATGATTGAAACATAATTCAACAACTAATATAATTGCCATTCTTCAATATGCATTTTGTCCAAGTGTGCCTAAACTCACAATAATCATCCATTCAACATCATTATAAATGTTGAAATAATCCATTCCATGTCATGACCATGGATCACACATATGTTGCATATCACACCAATTGTAAAAAAATTTGATGAAATCATATGGCTCAATTGTGCCCACTACTCTAGGCTACCAACATGGCCAATTGGTGGTTCCATAAACCTCCACATCCCACAACAATATGATTACACCAACAAAAAGTGTGTCTAAATCTTAGTCAAAAAACTCCCCTTTCAATGATGTTCATGGTGACATGGTAGGTTAGGTTTTAGTCAAAGAAAATCCTTAATCTAATGACCAATCATTTTAATCTAATTTAACAACTTGTGTAATATGAACAAGGAAATTTGGAAGCTTGGATGAACAATATGACAAAACACATCTCCATTCCACCATGCATTTCACCCAACATCCACCCAACATTGAGTGGCAAGGGACTTTCCACTCCACGTTGGGTGGATTTGGGTGGAATACATGGAGACATGTTTTGTAATAGTGGAAGGTTATAAAAACTTTTATTCCTTGTCATTGTTTTTCTTTTATCAAGTTCTAGTGTTGAGAGTTATAAGTTGAAAGCTTGTGAAGTTACAAGAAGAAACCCTGCTTACAATATCAACTTATTGAACCAAACAATAATCAATTTGTGTGTGATGAAGTGCATAAAACTATTTGTGTGGTTAGGAAGTAGTTTTGTTTTTCATTTTCCATGGTGCAAGTGTAGTCCCCAAACTTGAAGGCATTCAAATAGATGTTGCAAGTGTTTAACAATGCTCATTTGTCGTATGACTAAAAATGATCACCATCATTTATGTAACAATATGCAAAAGACAAGAAGCCAGAACAAGGTCAAAACTTCTCCTTGAACTGGACAACAGACTTTGACATAAGGACTTACAGAACCAAGAAGAAGAGAACACAAAAGGGACAAACTACAATGAAGGAACAGATGATGCATGCAGTTCAAACAAAAGAGATAGTCCCTCACTTGTTCAAGGGATCATCATGTTACAGTCTCTCACTTGTTCAAGGGATCACCATGTTATAGTCTCCCACTCGTTCAAGGGATCAACAACAGTAACATGTATACCGACAAGTTGTTCATACCAACTTCCCCATTGACTTCATAGTTCCCTACAGTGGGTTTGGTCAGTGTAAGCATGAATCTGCCCACTAATTTCTGTCACAAGTCCAGAACCAGTGGGAGCACTCAACCATGATATTGGCTAGCAACTACCATCATAACTACATAGAAGGGAAAATAAATAGAGAAGTGTAGAGGGGATAAAACAAAAAAACCATGCACAATGTCAAGAAAAAGCATAGAACGACAGACAACAAAACCAATGAAAAACAAGCAAGGATCTCTCAAGGACAAAGGGCACCTTTGTGACTCACCCAGGCCCCCTCTTGAGATTAAGACACCCATAAAATAATCATTTGAAGATTTCAAAAGTGGAATCAGCACATCAATTTAGATGGTCAACAACTGACTAAGACATTAACCTGACTTAACCTTGAACATACTGCTGAACTTGAAGGGCGTGCACATGAAAAAGATTATCACTATGCAAAGAGACAGCTGAGACAGCTGTGTACAGAATTCATCAAAACACTGACAAGGTTATCAACAAATGTTTCCTTCCATCAAGAAGACCAAGTACAAATGACTGACTACGGACAATGCCAAAATGGTGCAATCTGAATTGTTGAAATCTGCATGAGGCATACAAATTATGTTGACAAGAGAATCAATCCTGTTGAAACATTGAAGCAAGTTGACTGAACTCTTGACAAGACAAATCTGACTAGAGAATTAATCTTGTTCGAAAAATGCAGTAAGAACAACATAATGCTTTTTACAAATGAAAAATGATTCCTCACTATATTTGTTCATATAAGTAATCCAAAAGAGTACTGGATCTCTTAAGGTATCTAAAATCATGAGGAGGGCACTGAAGTGAAGGCACTTACATAGCTGAGGTGAAAAGCCTGTATCATCAACTTGATGAAATGGAGTTTTTGCCTTCACTCAAAACTTGCTCTACCTGTAGGATCTACTCTTTCTCAAGCACAAAATCCTAAAGAATTCTTCCAATCTCTTGAAAAGATTGTCTTTTTATGAAGAGACCTCAACTTAGTACCTCTAGAAGAGAGCCCCATTGAATTAGTCTACACTGGCTGAAATTAACAAGCACAATCAATAAAAGGTCTATGGACTTGCCATACACTCAAGTCCTTTGCAACATCTCCACCATTTAAGAAAAACTTGACCTACAATTTTAACAGACTTCCAAGCTACGAGTGGATGACACCAAAACCTTTTAAGGTTCTTCAAAGACACTCCCTGAGGTCTCTACCTGAAAACTGAGATTCAGAGAGGGTTTGGTGGTATAGATTCTTCCCTTTATGAGAAGACTGAAGATGTTGACACGCTGCTGCAAAGTATTGCAACCTCAAATACTCAAACCTTGAGGAGTTCATTAAAAGTGAGTATATGAACTAAGCTTTTGGTCATAAATTTGGCAAGAAGCTCAAAAACGAACTTCAGGTATAAGCCTCAAAAGAAAAACTAATCTTCTTCAAGTGATGTAGACTGCAAAGGGGGAGATCAACTTAGGTATCAAGCTTCCTCTCTGGCGTCCCTACCCCATTCTTCATTCCCCTCCTCCACATAGTCTTGCTCTTCTTCAGCATACTGATCACCTACAAACTCAGCTTCTTTGCCCTCAACCTCCTCATGTGTGTCACCTTCTAGAACATCCTCTTCCAAGTATTCCCCATCCTGAATGCCCAAATATCAGGTGTGAATATCACAAGCAAGCCAGTCATACACCTCTGTACAAAGTCCCCAAGAGCAAGTCTAGCCACTGAAACATGTAACAACAGATAAGCTGGCATAATGTAAGAAAACAGAAAGAAAGTTCAACCTCAGGTACAGCATGGCCATTTTCCACAGGGCCATCTTCTTGGATGTTCAGTGTTTCAAGCTCTCCCACAAGATCCCCTGTGTCGCTGCCTATATTGTTCAAGTAGAACTTTGCAGGAGGAAAGTGGCCCCTTTTATGTCATACAAACCCCACATATCACTTGAGCTCCCATATAAAGCAAAACACTTAAGACACTAGAGGGCTTCAAGATCCAAATTGGGATACAAAAGAAAACAATAAAGCCTGTGAGCACAAATGCAATTCAAACAAACTTATTGGTATGAATTATAGAAGCCTACTGGAGCTTCTCTGCTATGACAAGTCATTTCTCACCTTGACTCTTTCAGTTTAGATTCTGTTTCCAATGCTGATTCCCAATCTGGAAACAAGTTGGGGTACTCCTGTGGATCAGCCAAGGACTCTGCAGCTGTTTGATTGATCTGCAAACAGTAACAACAAACTCATTCACAGTTCACCTTCCCTTACTTCCCAATGTTGAAGAGGACTCAAGGCCAGGGTGATTACCTTTTTCAAGTCATCACGCCAGAGAGTAACAATATTTGAGACCTGACTTGGCAAGTAGGTTCGAGCCATAAATGCAGCCTCTGGTATTCGGTTGCTGCAATAAAAAGTGACCCCCATAAGTCTAGACTTGACGTGTGGAAGGTTTCCTATCTATAAGTGTGCAGGACAAAGCACTGCCAGGTCAAATAAAAAGAAAAGTTTTCAGTTTATAATACCTGTCTACCAAGAGTTGTATACATGCTTCTACCTCCCCAAGCAAGAAAAGAGAAAGGAATGCCACATTGTTCTTTCCATGCTCTCTGGCTAAAGTAGCAAGTTTGCGCATTCCTTCAACATCTCCAACAGCTGAATGTAGAAGTAGTAAACCACTCAGATCCACTGCATGACTCAGGCACTCTTCTGCAACATCCAACTGTGCCTCATAGCGAAAAAATTCAGTGAGAAGACCTTACAAGATTCAAGTTTAGGAGATGGACAATGAATCTATTGGAAAATTTAAGCAAGTATGTATATACATCAATCTATACAGCCATTCGGTAACACCAACACTTACTAGATTCAGGTTTTTTTTTATGGCTTTCATGGCCTGGATATTTACACAAATACTTTATGAACACTTAGCGAACTATTTATGTTCATATTTACACTTCATTACACAAATACTTCAATAAATGGAAGTTGCAAAAGCAGAACAGGCAATATAGATTCTGCAGAATAAACAGACAGGAGAGTGAGCTTGTGTTGTCCTATACAGAAATCTTGGGTAGCCCCTTCCACCATTTGGACAATGATGTGATGCAATGAATGTTAAGAGGCACCTAACCAATGTAAAGTGGGTCATGTGAAAATTGGAAATGTACTGAAAAGCACCTTGCCAGCAGACATGGCCAGTTCTCCTAGTTGCTTCCACTTTGATTGACTCTGGGCTTCTTCAGCAATAGCCTGCATATCTCCACACATAGCTTAGTGGAGTCCCCTGACAACTTCAGTGAAATAACAGACAACTTGGCATTTACAGTTGATTGTCTTCAATATCTGCCAGCACTCTCTGAAAGCCACTGTAAACTCAAATGCAGTCCTTCTTTGATAGCAATAACTAAATTGTGTTTCTTCTTCCAGTTGTGACAACCATTATCTGATTACAAATCAAACCCATCGGTTGAATTTGAATGAGAAAAATATAGATAGTAACAACACCTTTGCAACTTCAAGTCTGCCAAGCTGCACAGCAAGGTCAAACTTGTAGTCTGGATCTGTGGCAATCTCAAGGGCATCCTCCAGCATGCCTCTTGACTCTAAGAACCGCGCCACACTGCAATCAGCACAGAATCAGACATTCCACTTGTAGGAAGGAAGCTCATTCCCACCTCCACAAACATTGGATAAAAATGCCTTACCTGTTCAGGTGCTCTTTCGGAATTGTGGGCAAAACTTCCTGTGCTCTCTGAAAATCTCCTCGCAACACAAGAGTCTTGTACTCAATCAAGCTCAGCAGCAGCGTGTAGCTCATCACACTGCAGACATCAGTCACAATCAAGCAGCTCCAGTTCAATTCCCAATCTGAGACTAGTTTAGTCAGATAGAATTCAATTTTTAAAAAAAAAGGGAAGGAAGACACTTAAATTGCCAACTAAGCATGACCAATTGACTCTTGGCCCATGAGAATTTTGCCTCCTTTTGGATGGTCACTTTCAAAGTGCTGTAATAGGGGCAATGCAGTTGCCCAATCCTCTTCAAGCCTTGACACTCAGGTACCCACACAGTTTTTTGGCAACAGTTGACCTGCTCATCTGTATGATGGCTGGGTTGGCTCTAGTGATAGCATCTAGCATGACCTAGTTTTGAGTTGTGTCCAAAAGCACATGCAAGTCAGCCATGGTTCCAACCACTTTGGCTATTGCCTTGAAGCTCAGAGACATGAAAAAACTTGTCTGAAGTACTTCAGCTGAATCTAGTTCATGCAAGAGCTTGAACCATGACTTCAAGATAAAAGTTATTCTAGCAGAACTCTGATGTTCACTAGAAAGATGTGAGCAACAATGCCAATCAATGAGATTGCATAGAAAACTCCAAAATAACACTTTGAAGATAACCATTGTGTCAGGTCCAGCAAAACCAAAACTAATATGACAAGGAATGAGCGTGGTCATAACCTTATGAATGTCACTCATAAAGTATCAAACCATCTCCTTCATAAAAAATTAGCAGTGACTAGCTGGCATGACTCCCCACTGACTTTATCAGCTCCTGACAGTTGGTGTAGATGGTTATACAATAATCTGCCCAACCTTTTGGGCAAAAAATTATATGAAAATCTGCATCCTCAGTTTCTGTTCCACTTCCAGAAGTGAAGGAAGACTCAGCTGTGTTGGCTAGTACTAAAGAGACATAGCTTGAGCTTCAAAGTAAGTTCACCATAGAAGAAGCCACAGAAGCAAATAAACCCAACACAGAGACTTTGAGAGGACTACTGTAATGTAAATTAGAGTTATAGCTTACTTGAACTCTTTGTCAATCAGGTACACACGACTTTGACTTGCCAGGTACCCAAGCAGATACATTGGACGATCCAAATGGAACATAGTGGTCACCTACACAGGCAGAGCATGTTGCATCCATTTATTTTCTGGGATGAGAAGCCTTCTCTAAATTTTCATTGAGAGATTACAGCATCTTACTCCAGATGTACTGACTGAGATTGACAAACAACTTTAGCTAAATTACAGACAAAAGATAAGGATTTGTGAATTCTAAACAAGTTAACATCAGCATGCCATTAAACTTATGAGTGAAATGTTAACCCCGTACAATCAGGCTTGCAACACAATTTACCAAATCAGCATACCTCAAGGTCACTACTGTGAGCTGAGCCTCAGAGTGAAAAGAAGCTGACAGTAGGAAACACAGCCTTGAAAGAAAATTCAACCTTTTCTTAGACCACTTTTCCCATCTCCAAAAAATCTCTAACTTGTCAGATATGTACCTCTCCACCAACACAGTAATTGAGGCGCCAAGCTGAGTTGTTGTAGATGAAGCAGTCACCGACCCAAACACCAGTGCGGACATGCTCTGAGATTTCATGCAGAAGTTCAAAGGCATCTTCCACCCCTTGCTCATCCTCTGGCTTGCCACTTTCCAGGTATGCTGCAACTACCTCTCTCTGTAGCTCATATAAAAAGCAGTTCAAGATTCAGCTGTGGAAAATTCCCATCTTTGGGTACAGAGCTAGCTGTGGAAAATTCCCATCTTTGGGTACAGAGCTAGCTGTGGAAAAGATTGGTCCACATGCTGATTGACCCCACAACAGAAGATACCACAAATTGTCCTGAGACTAACTACTTCAGAAGGGAAATCAACAAACAAACATGTGCTCACCCACATTGTGAGACACACCAGTAATCAGCTTGATATCAACACTACAGCCAACCATCATATTACAAATAACTTTCCCCATCTTCAACTCTAATATAAACCAAAAGCAACTGCACGGATAAAGTGGTATCCTCACTTTGTACTTGAGGATGTAGAATGAATTGTCACTGGAAATGGCAACCAAATCTCCACTATCTGACCAGTAAATGTTCTGCAACACACAGGATAATGCACTACAAAAGTTTAGAGAAGCAATCACACACAATTCCATAAAGATGAACACACATGAGACTGGATACAGACCAGAATCGTTGAAAATATGGGTCCCTAGCATTCAAACACTGTGGTATGTACAGAGGTCATAGAGTGCAGGGAGAGTCACAATGACATGCAGCCTATAGCACATAAAGCTCCTACCTTGGCAACAACATCAATTCTCCGGATAACACGACACTCTACCCAGTCGTAGAAGCAGATAAATTCACTGGAGCGAACAGCAAGCAGAGCTCCACCATAAATACCGTCAGCTGAAATATTTGGTCGAATGCTTTTCCTTTCCTGCACAGAAGACATACAGTGAACAAAATGCACATCCCTAGAAAGATAATAGGTTCTGTCCATCTGCAGGGGCAGTAAATAAGCACCCTTCCATTTTCTGACACTCAAATGCACAACCAACTCTCCAAGCATAGATCATGAGGCAATCCCAAGCTCGATGATGATAATAGAAGGTTCCAGGCATGTGATCCTACCTGAAAGGTCTTGTTGAAGATCTTGATTTTGGATGTACTCTCCCTCACAGCATATTCACCATCCGTTGACCAAGCAAATTCAAGTGCAGAGCCAAATGAACGATTTCTCCATGCAAGTGCAGTGTAGATAATGTACTCTCCATCTCCACAAACAACAACAAATCTGCCATTTGGATTGTGTTTCAAGCTCTGCATTCCAAACCACATTGCAGCTCAGATACTGTTCAATGTTTTCCAGCAGTGGACTACTTAGGAAATGCCAAAAATATAGCCAAGGGAAGATCACCTGAGGGTAAAGATCACAACTTCCAAGCTCTTTGACAGCCAATTGCAACCGTTCCCCATCAGTCACCTGCAATTCCCAATGTTGAATATTGGACAAGCAAGTAAATGAATAAGGCCAAGAGCATTAACAATCAGGTCTTTACAGTAAATATATCCAATGCTGATGAACCCAGGCCTATGTTCATTCAAGACAAACCAGGTATCATGGTCCTTGTATAATACCGCAGAATCTGCAGCCACTGCTTTAACATTCACAGTCTGAATCTCATTGTGCTTTGCCCAGATAATCTTGCCACTGCCATCCATACTTGCAACAGGCTCTTCCCTTCCGATCTTGATCATGATGGTTCCTTCATCATATCCAATTGCAACTCTATCCCAATCAACATATACATGGTATTATCAGAACTGTGAACTGATCTGGTGTAGAGGAGACAAAGATAGGACCCCAGGAGTTATTTGAGACAATATTCTTAAAGACATACAGAAATTGGATGCACAGGTAAAGTTACAGTGAAAAATGACATGAACTTGCCTGTTTGAGCCCTTAATGTAACCAATGGTCCAGACTCGCTCAAGTCCATAGTTCAATGTATTCTCCAGCCTACAACAATACTCAACAGTTTATTACAGTTCAAGAATCTCCTGGACAATGTTAGCCAGTCATAGCAGACCTACACATTCATGACCTTTGCAATCTTGACTCAACTCGAGAACTAACCTCAACACAATCAGCTGAAGGAAGAAAACTGAAAAGCAGAAATTGGGACAGTAAATAAAAACACAAGAAATTGAGACTGGACTATGAAAACCGGGTTCAGGTCTCACCTGTATGTTGTAGCATGCCAGATGCGAACTGAGCCATCTTCTGATCCTGTCAGAATAATAGGAAGTTCTGGGTGGAAACAGACAGCTGACACATTGTGTGTATGACCTTCAAGTGTCTGTACACAGCTCTTAGTCTGATAGTCCCAAACCTGTCCACCAACAATCCAGATAAAAGGAGATATGCCTCAGAATTTTCTGATATATAGCACCAACACATAAAGCCCAGAAGCTCCCTTGCCCTCACATTTGCATCATCACCATTGCATGCTCCAAGCAGGCTTTAAGTTACAAACCTTGGCTGTTTGATCATCAGATCCAGTGATTAGATGTGGTCTATCACCACCATTGAAGTACTCCACACAGTTAACTCCTTTCTGATGACCTTCTAGAGTGAAGTTGGGTTCTGGTGAACCCAAGTTCCAGATCTGCACCACACATGATCCAATTATCCTTAGCTTCACACTCAAAAAGGTCACTAAGTGGCAGGGAGGGTCCTGGCACAAGACTAGCACACTCATACGGATACAGTATCGGCCTACAGGTCCTCCATATTACATTGTAAGCACCACACTAGGCACAATTCTGTGGTAAAAGCAGTACCTTGACTGTGCGGTCCAGTGAAGCACTGGCAAAGGTGTTGTTATCCTTTGGGTTGAAAGTCACTTGCATAACATAATGGGAGTGCCCTTCAAAGATTTGAGTGCAAGTCCAGCCTTTGTCCCAATCCCAGAGCTTTATAAGCATGTCATCTGATGAGGAAAGCACATATGGAAGTGTAGGGTGAACTGATACACAGCGGATATAATCTGTGTGAGCCTCAAACTGCTTCACTTTGTCCATTGTGTTGTAATTGTACACCCGGATGAACATGTCATCTGAACCGGCCACAACCCACTGCTTGCGAGATATGAACTTTGCCGATCGCACTGGAAATTGAAACAATCAGCAAAAGTGAGTCCAGAAGACAAGCATTCATCATTATGCACCTGAATTTCTGAATTCTGAAGATTCGTCCAATGCTACCAAACTGTGGCTTGCAATCTGACCACAAAGCGTCTGACTGAGAATGTAACCACAACCAATTAAAAGCAAAGAAAACTACCAAGAGCACAGATGACTTATATGCTACATAGAAACCTAGATAGAAAGATCAAACAAAAAAGCTTACCTGGCAGTTCTGTGACTTCAAAGGACTTCACAAGGGTCTGGACAAAAAACAGGAAAAAAACTTAGGACAAAGACACAGGGTGAAAATAACTACTGTGTGTAGACAACAGGCTGACACTTGTAACACCCAAAACCATTCAGCACACTGCTTTCGAATCAAATTTTGTTGTAATTCTCAGCATACATTAGGGCACACCCTCACCAGCATGGGCAATAGACTGCCTTCTTCCTAACATGATGGTAGGTTTTAGTACTTTCCCCATAAAGAACAGATTCATCACCATGTCCTCAAAATTCTGATCATACTTTCAAAAATGACACATCTACAGCAACATGCAATAGGAAAGACATTATCTTTGACACTACATTTTAAAGGGCAGAACCCATACACAGACACATCATGTCCCACCTGGAACATTAAAGCTCAAACACTGCTGCTGCTACCTTCATGCACTTGGAAGTGCTGTATGACTTAGTCGTAGAGAAGGATAAACGGCAGACTTTGAAGAACTTGAAGCAAGAAAACATATCAGGCACACCAAGTCTATGGATTGACACCAAGCATGCCCAAAAGACAAAAAGGCCAATGACTTAGTACTTGCTTGTATCAGAAGTTACAGCTATGCTCTTTGGTTCCTTCTGGAATTTGCTCAAAAACAACAGTAAACCACCACAATGCAGCTCACTCCCTTGTCACCATACAGTGATACATGTGCAGATGTCTCAGAAGGACACTTACCTGGTTTTGATGGTTCCAGATGCAGACAGTGCCTGTGTACAGTGTAGACAGTATCCTGTGCAGAAAGTTGAGGGTGGTATTAGCATGGAGTTTTTCTTTTCTTGCCATTGTGGATATTTTGGTGCGTGTTGCATGGCTATGCATGAACAACATCAAGGTGCTTCTAAACCATGTGAGTAGTGCTATGCCACAAATAGACCTAAAAAGTTACTCTCTTTGTTGGCATCTGGAGACATGGCTGATACGAAGACAAACATCTGCTAGATACCAAAACAAGCAGCCGAATTTCCTGGCCTCGCTTTGCTCAGTGGCTATAGAGATCCGATGATTACCATGGCTCGGTGGGATGCAGATCCACACATTTCACCCGATCAGATCTTTGGGCAAGCTTGCGCTGTTAAATGTAACCAAAAAAGGGGGTTAAAGAGAAGGCAAATGGGACAAATTTGTCTTTTCAAGCAAACAATAAATCGAGAGCTTGAGAAGAAAATGAGTCAAAAGTTGTAATTACTATAGGGTTTGGTACCACAGAGACTGAGCTCAAAAACGTACCTTGATCTCGAGGCGGAGAGGCTGCATCATCACAAAACCAGCCGAATCAAAGTCAAATCACATCAAAGGCAGAAAGAAAACAAAACAAAAGAAAACAAAAAAAACATATTCTGGTGCAGCAACTCAAAACTCAAATCCAACACATGAAAAAACCTGAAAGGAAATCCTAACGATGAATGTCACAAGGTATTCTCTCTCTCACTCTAGTTCCTTCATAAAACCTGAAATAGGTATCGTCCTCAACCCTATGTCGAAACCAAGAGGAAGAAACAGATGAGGAAACCACATTTAAATCAAAGAGAAACCCAATAACAATGAGCAGCAGACGATTACTCTTCTTCTTCACAAGCTTACCATGATGCTCGATCCGTGTCAATGCAAGAGGAACAGATCTCAACAAACGCCTTCCCCAGCAAGAAAGCTCGAACACACTGCTCGTGTGTGTTGCTCCTCCTACTCCTCGTCCTCTCTTGTCTTGCATGAACGATACAACTTTTCATCCGTGGACCATGATTTTCTGTCCACAAACTTAACGCTATTCTCGATAATGACTACGTTTTTCAGTTTCCTGTCTGCAGTTTTACATCTGTGAATCGCCATATTGAGACCGGTAATGGACAGCGTATCGATGAACGTGCGATTTCATTATTCATCCGTTTAGGGTATGTGGAGGGGTTGGGGGGGGGGGGGGGAGGGGTGGGAGGACGCGGTGTTTGTTGGTTTTTTGTTTGTTTCTCCCCCTGCGCCGCGGCCCAGGCCCGCCCTTTG
>Ga0116227_10000583_pt1 | contig 72757 bp, 50 predicted proteins | sample S1TSphgellanicum_FD_89693 | JGI IMG/M metagenome (GOLD analysis project Ga0116227, IMG submission 89693) | Host-associated microbial communities from peat moss isolated from Minnesota, USA - S1T2_Fb - Sphagnum magellanicum MG | ecosystem: Host-associated > Plants > Peat moss > Unclassified... | reverse complement strand
TGCTGATAAATAGTACGATAAAAATGAAGAAGTGGACGATAGAAGTACAAATTATGTGGGAGGGGGGGTGGGGAAAAGTACAAAAACCTGTATCACATGTCTGTTGAAGTCAACTCCATCTCGTTCCTTGCGAACTCGGTACTCCACATACAGACGTGCAAGTAAGTAGCATGTGTACATTCCTATGCTGAAATAGAAGATTTGGAAGAAGACACCCCATTTGTACCCCATCTGCGAATATGATGTTGGCATTGAAAGAATCACTTGCCCAACCTGCAAAAAAAATTCATATAAAGATGACCAAGAACTTCACAATCAATCATTCGAGCCACATAGGTAATCTTCTTCTTCTTCTTTTTCTTCGTCACAGGTTGGTCATTCCATTAGTGAATCTCTCACTGATTGATTGATCATTGCTTATAAGCTAGAAAATTTCTCTCTTAATTCTTTGCAACAATTCATTCCTGAGCATCAAAAGGAAAAAAATCATAACCCATTTCTATCATGTGATCAAGCAAGCACACAAGATCCAATTGAAGATCACTTAGACTCACTTGTGCTGCAACAGCATTGAGCCAAGCATCATAAACTGAGCCTCCATGCCAAATTGTCTTCTTCCAAAGGCTATGTAGAGATCCGGCGCTTGCAATTGTCTTCTTCTCTTGCTGCTGCTGCTGTTTGCTGTAATTGTTGTTTGCTTCTCCATTGATAGTGCCTTTCTCGATCGCTTCTGCCTCATTGTGTGTGTACCCATTTTCTCCTAATTCATCCTCGCAAGCACCCATGTGGCAATTTATGAACAAACCTCAACAAAAAAACAGGAAGAAGCAGCTTCCACACCTGCAGCAGACATGCAGGATCATACAAATAAATTTTGATGGATGTCATAGAAAGTATGTACTCTGGATCATTTTTATTTCATGGGTGTTTTTTTTCTTGAACCCATTTGTGAACCCACCACCCACACACACACACACACAAACAACTCCAGACACAGCACCTGCAGCACATGAATATGTAGAGGAGTAATATTTTGCTTGGATAAATGGGCACATCATGGAGAGAACAAATGACAACAAAAAAGGGCCTGAAGATTGTAAATCTCTGACAATGCTCAGCCTGAAGGAAAGTTTGTCTGTAGCAAATGGGTCCACATACACACACATTACACACACAAGGAAGGACAGAGGAGATCTCTCCTGCAACTTGGAAAGTGGAAACTTTGTTGTGGAAGTTTCGTCAACATTATTAAATGAAGAATCCACATTTAAAGAGCAAACCTCAAAAGAGTTGCAGGAGATCAAGAAAACCATAATTTTATGCAGGACATTCTGAAGCAAACTGATGCCTTCCTTGCAAATGGACAAACCCAAAAAAAGAAACCAAAAACACTCAGAGAAACAGACAACTTGCAGTACTATCCTTGTTACTTGCAATCAAAACTTTGCAATCCACCTTGAACATAGAAGACAAAGAGTAGGCAGATCAAGTAGTAGTAGCAGAAGCAAAACATATACACTATTATACACCAGTACACAAGAACAATACCTGAAAAAAGCAGGGTTTGTTGCAAGACCATTTAAGGCAGATCATGACTACTGACATGCAACAAAAGCCAATGGGAGGGGGGGGGAGGAGACACACATGTTGATCAAAACCCAAAATAGAAACAACAACAACAAAAACAAGCATTTCAATTCATGCAAATCACAGAAAACATACACGAGAGAAAGAAAGAGTGTTGTAGTAGTTAATCCAGGGCAGAATTAACTGTGAACACGTACCCACCCACCCCACCCACCAGACAAAAAAGGTTCAAAGAAGAAGCTTTCAACCTGGTGACTATTGATGATGGCCTGAGGCTTGTGAGCAGCAGTGAGGATGATGATGATGAGGTAGAAAGCTTGCCAGGGGTCTCTCTCTCTCTCTCACACACACACACAGAGATCAGCTCAGACTAGTACTACTACTAGTGCACACACAACATGATTTTGTGGCAAATCAGGTCTCATCACTCATCACTGCCAAAATCTTCTTTCTCTGCCATCCTCTGTCATCATCAGTGTGGACTCTGGAGTCTGGAAGTGTGGTGAGGAGTGTGGAGTGTGGAGTGCAGTGGAGTGAGGGAAGTTTTTTTTTGTTTTGTTTTTGTTTTTGTTTTTGGTTTTGTTTTGTGGGTTTCTGCAAAAAAACAATTTTGGACAAAGACTTTTGTAGTCAGTCTAGTAGTAGTGTCAAAGGAGAGAAGAGAAGAGAAGAAGAAGTCTTTGTTGTTAGTCAGCCCCAAACACACACATGTGCATTTTGTTGCATATTTGTTGGCTGGTAGGCAAGAAGGATTTATTGAAGGATTTATTGTTGTGTTTAGATTCATTCTAGAGTATAGTAGCTAGCTTAAGGGGATTTTTATAGGCCCCTACTAGGTAATAATAATAATAAATAATAGGTCCAGTTTTGTTTATATGAGGCTTTTTGAAAGATGATATTTTGGCTAAATTGTGTTGAAACTTGAGATTAGTTATAATCGAGTTTATAATAATATCTTGAAGGATTTTGGTTTCTTCTATTAGACGATTTTTTGAAGATTATATTTTTTGCATGGTGAAATATTTGAGTTTCCATAATTCTTCTTTTGCCTTCTTAAGATCCTTTTAAAATGTAAATGGCAAGCCCATAGTGTGACACACCCCTTCTTGTTGTTGGTGGTGGTGGTGGTGGTGATGGCAATATATTTGTGTGTGTATTTCGTGTTGTGCTTGTTGGGGAGAAAATGTTGGGTCTAAATGTTTGTGTGCTTCAATTCCATTTTCTCCTCCTCATCACATTCCTTCCTTGCATGTGGGTGGGTGGAAAAGTACAAACATTGGGTAGAAATGTTGAGCACTTAAATCCTTTGTTTTTTTTTTTCCAAGGTTTCTTATAACACTTCCTTGCATGCGGGTTGGTGAGTGGGCAAATGGGTTTGTGGGTGGGTGATTTTTTTATTATATTTTATTTAAAATTTTCCCAACTTTCTGACAATCACAATTTATATTATTATTTGGTGTTTGTTGTGTTATGAAGAAGAGATTTGGGACGCATGATTCATTCAATAGTTTAGTAGTACTAATAGTAGTAGTAGTGCCCATGTTTCCACACTTTCCATAAATTTTTGTTTCTTTACTGGGTTGCTGCTGACTTCTCAAGAGTTGTGGTGAGAATCAACTATTAATCAACTACTAGTAGTAGTAACGTATTGTGGACACATGTTTATGTAACATTTTCCAACAGTTTTGTATCTCAGATTGTTGCTTGTTGTTGCTTTCAGAAGAGACACTCTTATCGAGACAATCTGATGTGAGTGACTTACTTAGTAGTGTGATACAATAGTGCGTATACATTATACACACACACACACACATTTAGAGAAATCTGCGAGTATTTCATTTCCAAAATGCCTCATACAATTTTTACTCTTTTTGTAAGTGTACCTTCAAATTCACTAAGAAAACTCTTGGAGTTTTTTACCAACTGAAAAATGACTACCGAATTCATCCTCGTACCATTCTTTTCCTTGTGACAATTCTTTTTTATCATTACATCTGAGAGTACTTTCTCATCTTTTCTCAACCAGGGCAGCTAAGTCTTTTACCATGATATCTCAATCGGATATATGCCAAAATCATCATATAGCATACATGTATTTTCATATTTTGCAATGCACACATTTATGATGGATTTGTTCAAAATATGGTGACTAACTTATGTGTATATATATATTAGTTACCATATGGTTGTGGACTTAGTTATTATATATAAAAGATTCTATTTAGTGTGTTTTTTAAAAAAATTCTCATGTTGCACCAAAAGTGACAATCACCCACCAAAAAAATTAGCCAAATTTGGCTACAAGGCAAATTGAGAAGTACAAAATTTAGGAATTGTGTTGGCAAACCACTAGAACCCATTAGCCAAATATGAGGATTTCAAAAGAAGAAAGCTAAAAATATGCCTAAATCCTCCAAAAATCTTTGCAGTTTCATAATTGTCTTCATAGAAATGTGGTGAATTTTTTGGAAATTTTTCAAAAAGTTCTCATGACCAGGTTGCTTGGGATGTTTTTTTTTTCTTAAAGCAAAATGGCAAATTTTCACCACAAACAAGATCATTAATTCTATTACCATGTGTCACTATAAAAATGCCATTCAATGTATTGCTAAAAGCATTGAATGGTTTCAACTTTCATTATTTTTATTTATTTATTGTATGATTTTTTAATTTAATATGTACATGTTTCCACTGAATAACAATTGCACAATTAATATTTTTTCTCCACTTGTCAATGTGCCATATGGGACACATATTTTTATACAACTTTTGACTCACCCTACCCTTACCTTGTGAACATGGAAAATGTTTGTCATTTACCTTACCCCAAATTCAAAAATGTTTAAACCCTAGATACTTTTCACTTACCTCAAGTATTTTTTTGAAATTTTACATTTTCACTTACCCAATTACTACATTAAATTCATATACCACCCGTTACCCAAAAGATATATTAAATCAATATACCAAGCTTGGAATTGTTGACATTTGAGTTTGTGTTTATTAAGGATATTAGTGTTGTCCATAAAGTGGGCTTGGGTTTTAGCCTAGATCCTCCTTTTCATTTTTACTCTATCACATGAGAAGGATAGGAATACTTTAACATTAATTTATCATTATTCAAATTAATTTATATTTTGTTGTTATTGACATTTTCGTTCATATTGTGCCACTAGTTGATGATGAGTAGGCTCTTAAAGTTCATTGAATCATTAAATGCTTTTAAAATATAACTAAATGATTTTATTTCAATTTTTGGAATTAACCGATGTGATTTTTAAAACCAATTGGTCTATGACAAATAGTACAAAATTGCATTTCTTCAAGGTAATGAGGTGACTACTTAAACAAGACTATGTTGAGGATAGGCTCCTAAATTTAAATTTTTAAATGTGAATTAAAAGCAATTAATGTATGGACAATGTAATTTATTTGGCAAACATGTGATACTTGAAGTTAAAAATTGACAACCACATGTAAAAAGAAGTAGAAGTCTAAGCTTTTAAAACTCCTTGGAGAATTGAACCTTCTAACCTTTAAAGCAATTGCCACCACAAAAGGGAAATAAGTAACATGCAAAATTCAAGTCAAGTAGAAACAATGAGAATGCATACACAAATCTTCTATCAATCGAACCAATAACTTGTAATGCACTAATAAAAGCAAATACAACTTTGAACTTGTAGTTCCAACCTTTATATTCACAAGAGATCAATAGAAATTGAAAGAGACAATTGGGTTATGGAAAGGGGTTTATTAGGCTCTAAACTTCTATTGCCAAAACTACAACCTCTAGGTCTTGGCTACATGGCAAATCTTCTTCACATTCCATAGTTTGAATTTTGTGACAAAAGGAAAAGTTTTGAGAGTGAAAATCTTTTATGCATGCATTCTTATCTCTAGATTCAATTGTGTCATCAACCCATTTTTCAACTTACTTTTCATGATAGTTAGTGTAAAGACCTAATATGGGTGTATATTGTTCATTCTATCAATTAGCTCATAGGTGCACCCATAGGGTTTAGCATTTAGACATATGTGTACAAAGGGGTTGTGCCCATAGAAATTTATGTACATCAAGAGTTACAAAAAAAGGGATCAACCCTAGACATTAGGGTTAAGTGAACAATTTGGGTTTCATGATAGTGTGAACCCTAAACATTAGGGTTTGCACTATCAAGCTCATCCTTAGGTGACACATTTGTACCCCCTAACATGAAAGGGCCATGTGATTTTGTTTCAACTACGGATTAGTACCATTGAATTTAGCTCTTTGAAAAATTATCTTGCCATCTACAACACAAAGTATTAGTTTGGAAGCCAAATTAGACTTCCCCATACTAGAGCAAGACATCCACCCACACTTGCACCTTCCATAGAGGGAAATTACTTATAGTACTACCATTCACACCTTATTCTAAGAATGTTAGTGGAATAAGGAATTGTTTGCAACCTTGTAATTACCATGAAAACATGATGAACACTACTAGTCTAACTTTGACAATCTGGAGTTATATTAGGCTACTTACTTCATCACAAGAATTTACATAAAATAAACCTTGGTAGCCTAGATTTTGCAATGTCAAATGTATAGATAGAAAAGATCCAATTCATACATACACTTACTAACCCATGATAGAGCTTGACAAATCACTTCAATGTTTCTAAGGATTGTTGGGTACTTTAATGAAATTGAACAACTACCTCATGCATTTAATAATCTCTCATGAGATATCCTTTGCCTAAAAAGATGAAAGTTCTTCATGAACTATGCAAATTTCAACTTGCATTTAACATGCACTACCAACCCAATGATTTGCAACTTGTTCAAGTTCAAATTAAATTATTTCCCATGCATGGTGGCATACTTTCTCTGCTTTTTCTTCATGTCGACTATTGGAACTCAAGTAATAATTCCTCTCGCACCCCCACCCCACAAACACCCCATGATGTCCATACACAACATCTCACCCCACTCATTTTAGAGCATCTGCAACGGTGCTCAGTATGTGAACCTTCATAGTCAAATTGGATGAAGAAAAGTCAAAACATGCCAGTTTGGCTCAGGCAAATAGTTTTTGGCTCTGCATGATTGCATAGTTTAAACTAAGGCTGGTGAATGATGCAGAAACGCTGTGCACCTGTTGAAAAGAGTGTAGGGTTAAATATGATCCGACTACTGCTCCAACCTTGCAAAACTTTAATCATAAAAACACCCTAGATTTGGAAAATGTACAAGGGAATAAGAAAAAAGAAAAGGGAGAATTTACAGGACGTCAAAACTAGATGTCAAAATCTCTCCATGTCCAAAACTGATCGCCTTGTGTAGTAGGTTGGCCATGTTTAGTGTTGGCTCATCATAATGATTCGTCCAGGTGGTTTGCTATTACCAGCACTCCCCCATCCATTTGCTGTCCCAGTTTCAGTTTTATGGGTGGGGTTGCAAAAGAGTAAATAACTAAACTTGGGTGTGAAAAATGTTTCTGCAGGGTTATATACTGAGCACCACCGACGGAGATGCTCTTACCATTTACCCCAACACAACAACCTCAACTCGAACCCAAGGCAATTTGACAAGGTACCTTAAATGTCTTGAAACACCTAACTCAACTCTGGTTATGTTTTTCAAGCTTTCTTAGGTGATGGGGGTGCTCGGGCCAAGACCTATTAAAGGGTTCTCTTCTTCACAAATACTACTTGAAGAAGAAACACCTCTTCTCCCCCCCTATTGGTCTACCACCCAAACTTTCCGTGTTGCTGCCCATGCTTCTGATTCGGGTGGTTGAATACGGGGGTTGAAGCTTGGGGTTAATATTAGCCCAGGTTGAAAATGGTGACAGACCGTTTTGGAAATAGAAATTTCATGTAGCCAATGAGAAGGAAGGTTCAGCATGGCTTAGTTTTTTTTTTCTTTTGGGATTTGGGGGTGGGCGGGGGATTTTTTTCTTTTCTTTTGGGGGTATGTTCCCAATATGTTCCCATCAAGCTCCCAAGATGTTCCCATCAGTTTTCCCCAATGTTTTTCAAGGTTTCCAATCTGCTCCCTAAGGTGTTCCCAATGATACCTCATTTGTTATCCCATATGGTTTGGGCCATGGTTGAACCGGCATGTATGTAACTTGGTAAATCTTGTTAGGGTAAGGTTCGCCTAAACCCTAAAATCGTCGTCACTCTTATGTGTGATTGTTTTACAAGGTGTTTAGTATTGAGAAAGAATGTGATGAGTTATGTGTGTGCTCTCATTGTTGTTGAATCGTCGTGGGTTAGAACTAAAGTTTGAAGATTGGTTAGATCACAATATTGAGCTTGTTCATATTGTAGATTTTAATTTTTAGATTTGCATTTATGTTTAGTAAGGCAAGTGACATGTTGTTCAATTTGGTCTTAATGGCCTTTCATTTTATATATGTTTAAGAATTAATTTTTTAAAAAACATTATGCAATTTTATTGTTGTAATTTGACATCATATGTGTGCATTTTCTCACTAGATTTAGACGTATCAAAATTGTCTAAATAAATTTCAAAATGTGAGAATTTTTTTATTTTTTTTATTAAATAACAGAAATTTGTTTACCTTTTTAAAATTCCTAACCAAGGGTATATGATAGGGGATACTCAGACCCTACCCATCTACTCAAAATTATAATTTTTTAAATCTGCACCCTACCCTAATGAAAATAAATAAACCATAATATACCATTACTCATTGGATAAATAAAATGAAAATTTATGTATACCCTTATCTTAGAATATATCAAAAACAATATACCCACAAAACACTGGTTCTTACCAACGTGAACTGAGACAACATTTAACTACGAGTTAAACCCTGGTTCTAGTCACTTTTTTTTTTTTTCCAAAAATATAATATGTATTGGGTTTTGAGTTTGGTTTTGACTCCTCACATAAATAGAATGAAAGAATAAACCCAATTCTGGGTTTGGTTTTATAAAAAATCCGATTCCTAAAAATTGAAGGAATTCCAACACTAGTATATTTATGCCAACTTTCCTTTGAAGTTGTAGTCACTTTTCAAAGTTCCCCCACATTTTACATCCACATTTCACAAACAACAATGCTTCATTCTTACTCAAAGAACAACAATTCGAGCTTGAGATCATTTTTCTTGTTGGAACCCTAAAACCCAAAGAGAGGGTTGGGATAAGTAGGTAAAACTAAAGACCATACAATAAAACTAAAAAACTTGAGAAATCACATTTCATATCAAATTTTTCACTAACATAGATATTAGATAGGCTAGTGTGTGCTTGTAGACTTTGCTTGTAGTGCTGAGTACTCCTGGGTGGTGGTGGTGAGTGATGATGGTGTCCATCATCATCACAAGGACCCCCACCCACACTACCATACTTGTCAAAGAAAATTTGGATTTCTGGTCATTTTCTGTAGTTGTAGATGAGCTCAGGATTGCACAAGCATTGTGACTTGTTTGTTTCATTTCTTCAACTAGATTTTGGGACAAAGAGCTTTGAGGAATAAAATGGCACATAGTGGGGGCCCCCCTCATTGTTAGGGTTTGAACTTTGGGCTAACCCACTTTCAAACTTTGAACCTTGAACTTCAAATAGATTCAACTCTCTTGTTTATAATATTCCAACCCTTGACTTCATGGTTTGGAACTACCACAATTTGCATTTATGTTCCTCTTGGAGCACAACCCAAGTAATGAAGGGTCATGGAGCAGCTTGACAACAAGTTGACAAAAATTACAATTTGGTGGTCGGAAAGACTTGCACCTTATCCAACATTATTTTTTCCTCTGCATTTTTTTAAATGTTTATTTCGCTTATTTCATCCAATGGGCATTCCTTCCCTCTAGTTGTTCATGACATTCTTTTGTTAATTAGGTCAAATTTTAGTGTAGCCCATTTTCTTGCATTGGGTGATTGAACATCATGTGATGTTTTGTAAACTTTGCTCAGCATATTCGTGTGTCATTCTAAGCAACCGATTGGATGCCATAATATAAAAGTAATGTGGAAATGAGTTTAGGTTTTCAATGAACAAATATTAAATGATGTTTCTCCTAAAAGAAATTTCTCTCATTGAAATTATGGACCAAAGTGATATATATATATACACATATTTTTGTTTCTTCAAGATGTTGAATTTTTATTTGTTTTGAATAGGAATAATAACTTTGGAAGCTTTATTTGTACTGTGATCAATTTTGTGATGTAGGTGCTGAGGCGGTGATCATCCATAAGATGATCTAGTCAAATTTGGCCATTAACAAAACATGAAAGGAAAATATTTTTAATATTTATATATTTTTGCTATCTACTTCAACCATGTATATGACAATCTGCCCATTTCCTTTAAAAAATTGAATTAAAAAAAAAAATTTATGGCATTAGTTAAATCACGTCCTTCACCCATAAACCATTCTTAGCTACAGCCTTTCACAAGGCATGCCATCAGTTTTAACCCCCAAAAACCAATAAGCCAAAAAAAACACTTTTCTAAGAATTTTTAATTCATATAGTTAGACAAAAAAAAATATTTTTATTTTAAACCCCCTCTATCTTAGGGACCATGGGGTATATGGTCATAGGCTCCAAATAGCATGTTCATCCAAGAAGTCCATGTCAATTTTGTTGGGGGCTGGGTGGGATGATGAAAATATAAGGCATGCAATGGTCTCTAAGGAGAGAGAAGAAGGGGGGGAGGGAGTTTATGCCTCATGGGTCATGGCACCAAGGAGCCAATCAGGTGAAGCCCAATATCGCCAGGGCTTTACCATTCCCCCCAATATTGGGAGGGGATAGGCAGGCATGCAACACTTATTATGGCTAATCCACTTACAATTGGCCGAGTTTTTAAAATCAGATGCACCAGCCAGTCACACAAATTGAGAAATTTGTACAATCTGACCAATTGTACTAGGAGTCTAAAATGGAAAGGCTTATAAGTTGTGAAACACGTCCAGTCGAAGTTGTTAACTTCTCTTTTGATAACCCAAATGCTTGGTTTCACAACGATAAACGATATTCAAGATCTTTCATTTGTTATGCGGGGTTATTGAGTGAACCAAGGGGTGCACAAAAGCTTGTGAATTATGTATGGAATAGTGATCAATACCATCTAACAAGTGTAATAAAAAATCCAAGTGGGTCTTTAAGATCTGTAATGCCTGCAGCCTCTGGCTTTCTTTACCCTAGACTATACACTGGTTATATAGGTATTTTTACATATTATTATTACTATTATTATTATTTATTATTATTATTATTATTATTTTTTCTATGTTAAAAATTGTTTAGTGTTTCTAAGATTGATAACATATTTGCATGATAACCAGGTCATGTGGGTAAGTTATTGGATTTTGAAATTTTAACATTAAGAAGTTAGGGTTATTAATCAATTATCAAAAAATAAATTAAAAAATCAACATGGTAGGTTATCAATCAAAAAACACTAAACCTGTTTATGATAGAAAATTTTGTTATTTTATTATTTTTTCTAAAAACCCTATAACCAGTGTCTAACCAGCAGGATAACTTATGATTCTCAGCTGGGTACTTGAGAATTAACCCTTATGCATAACTGACACTTATTACCCAAAAAATAACTGAGTAAATTGATAACCAGCAATTATGGAAAAAAAATTTAATTTTAAATTTAAAAAAAAATTAAACCTGCCACTGGTAGATACATTCATTAGACTTCTGATCTATAATGATTGTCTTGTTGGATGGTCTAACATCCAACAAGATGTTTAACATCCAAATGATGGATGGACGGCCCTTCAAAGACACTGATGGTGATGACAAAAAAATGGATGACATAAGAAAAACACTAAAAGGAAGAAGGTGGGACTTTGGAAGGAATTTAGAACCATTGTGGTTGAATGAAGATGGACTCGTAGAGTAAAGAATAATGGGAAGGGTTTTATGGGCATATATATATATATATTTGGGGGGTTAGAATCGATCAAAACATTCTTGAGCAAATTTACCACATAAATAAGATCGTGATATGTTTTCTTGGAGCTTAAATCAAAGTATGTACAAGAAATGTAAAGATAGCGAGACCTTTTCTTGGAGCTTATATGAAAGTATGTATAGGAAATGTAACGATCGCAAGATGTTTTCTTGGAGCTTAAATGAAAGTAAGTACAAGAAATGTAAAGCAATGTGAGATGTTTTCTTGGTGCTTATATGAAAGTATGTACAAGACATGTAAAGATCATGAGATGTTATTGTGGAGCTTAGATGAAAGTATGTACAAGAAATGTAACGATCGTGAGACGTTTTCTTGGAGCTTAAATGAAAGTATGTAGAAGAAATGTAAAGATCGTGAGATGTTTTCTTGGAGTTTAAATGAAAGTATGTACAAGAAATGTAGTGTGTAGTAGTAGACATTCTTTTGGGGTGAGTGGTTGGTTGTGTGGTCATGTGTGGTGGGGGTGTTCATCAAATGAAGGTGAGGTATGCAATTTGTGTGCAAGATGATGTTGTTAATTCATGGATTGGGCATGCACAAGGGGGAAAAAATTGAATCAAAACTATCAATGAATGCCCAAATTTTACAAAGGGCAATGTTGTCTAGATAGTCCATAATCAAACAATTCCAATTGGCAATCATAAATGTGCTTCATGCTAATTTGATGCACAATTTTTTTAAAAAAATTAAGAAAAATGAAGGAAAATTTAAAAAAGCAATTGATTTAACTTGGTTGTGAGGTTGCAACTTACAAGGTTCTTGCACTTAGTTAAAATGAATATGATATTATTATTAATCAAACTACCAAGTTCATCTACTAAAGTAACCTCCAACAATTTTTTAAATGAAACACAACCCAATTGCAAGTAAATCATTCCAAAGTTACTTAACACAATCTAATTATCTCCTTTTACATTAGCAGTAGAACCTAGTAAAATCCCCAAAAAAAATCATGACATGCAATATTTACAATTAAATATAGAAATGAAAATTTTAAATTGGAATATTACATACATTAACACTAGCAAAATGGTCATTTGACGTCCACCAACACAAGGGAATAATTTAGTTTAGTTTGTGAAGTAAACTTGAACACTTCACCTTTTAACATCAAGACCTTCATTTTAGACACAATTGTTAGTTTTGTTGGCAAAACATGGGGATAATGTGATCGATCAATGCCCCAACAAGGTTTGACCACATATACCGACATGATGGGACTCTTTTTAAGTATGAAAGACATTAAAGGTTAAATGTTACATTTCATGAATTTGTTTGAAATTCTCAACTCGCGCCCAACCATGCATTTTTAGAAATGTACGAAACATTGTTGTTCATAGTTTCATATTTGAAGTCCAAAATTCAAGAAAAACATGTCCTTGGATATCCAAAAGAATCACCATGCCCTATACATTCATTCATATTTCATCCCCAAAATCAACTCTAGGTCAAATTTTTTAAACTTTTGTCTCAAGCTCAATGTGTCACAAACATATCCATATATTGATTTATGCTTTTGAAAATCTTTGAACCAAAAATTCAACAAATTTTTCATTATTCGGTTATTATAATGACCATTTGGAATAAGTTTAATCTAAACAATAGCTACAATTTAAAAGCGTATAATGTCAAGTTTGAAAAGGTCAAACATCATTTTATTTTATTTAAATGAAATTATTTTCTTAAACAATTGTAAGCAACATTGCATGGATAATAAGATAATTAGATTAGTTTGGATGGACTAATTCAAATAGAACATGAATTTTTTCACCCTTGATATTTTTCAATCATTGTGTTGTTGTTCTTCAAAAACCGTAAATAAGTTTTGAGGATGGACCTCTGAAAAGGTCATCATGAACATATATAACATCCCTCCTCTTTTCTAGGCAATGTCATTTTGTCATCCCACCGTGTGAAGGCAAGATGGGCGCAAGCATTATGAGCACGGAAACTATTTTGAAACTACATTCATGATACAATACAAAGTTGGAGGTTCTAGTTTCCAAACATCAAAAGGCAGCTGCTGTTCAATATAAGAAACTTGGGTGTAGAACTTACCAAGAAAGAGAATTGAGGGAAATCCGATGCCCTGGAGAGACTTCCTGTGTCAGCAAATTTTGGGGCAAATCAATAAATTGAGAGTGTTTGTTGAAACATTTTCATCATTGACAAATCGAATGATTCAAACAGTCACTATGCTATGTGACAAGGAAAAGAACATGAGTGTATTCAGACAACAGGAGCTCCCTGAGTATCTGAATCACATGCCAAACATCACCCAAGGGCATCATCACACTCAGAAGAACTGCCTCTTTCTTCTGCAATCTTGTACCCCTTCCATACATCAGTAATGATGTCCATCACACAATTCCTTTCACCAGTTCTTCAATGTGAAGCAACCATAGGGAAGATCCTTCACACTCTCTCTGCACCGTCCTTTTTCTTAACGCCTGATGCATCACAAGTAACTAAGATGAAATGGTGCCAAGGAACACTTTTGTCTCCTTCACGCAGCACTCAGCCTTGCTGGTGTCAGAAGGAACTCACAAGAATCAGGGTAATATACACTGGTGATAGAACCCCCAATCCTCCTTCTTGAGCTAGGGCAGTTCAGCTTGTGGAGCATCACTCCAAAAAATCTTCATGTGCCATTTCTTCCTCAAATGTTTGGCAGCGGCAGAGACTTGCAAAAGAAATGATAGTGATGAGAGTTGACCTTTCCTCCCTGTCATCATCTTCTTCAATGGTATTGACCATGAGCCAAAAACACTTCTATAGTTATGGCATCCTCCTCTCAAATGTTGGCAGAGATGAGGATCCAAAGGCTACTGATAGCAGATCCTTATCAGAAGAGACATGAGATGACAGAAAAGAGCACAGAGCCAACATTAGGTGCTAACTCGTAGAAGAGATTTCAGTATCATGCCTAATTTTGAATACTAACAATAACAGTGTCAATCAAACCTCAACAGTATACTGGAGATTGTTGTCGGCAGATTCTTAATAAATCCTAACCTTACTAATTCAGAGTTCAGAATTAAAAGACTCTCCAAGACATCCCCTCCAAGGTAACATGTATCCTTTTGTCCATCCCAACCTTCAGGACCAGATTCAAAGGGAGGAAATAACTCTGTGCAACACACAGAATTCTACTGGGAAATGCTCCATGCTCCCTGCAAAATTTGGGCATCATTTCAAGTAACCCAAGGTTTTCTCTACCAAGGTGGAGTTCAGCAAATTGGTGGACGATGCTTTGTCTATGGGAACTAGACCATATCCTTAGTCTCCCCAAAAGGTCTAGACAACAGATGATGATGATATCTGGTTAGCTGATATCTCAAGCATTCTATTATGATGGCAACTTCCTTCACACTGAAATAGAAAAGAAAAAAATGGTGACACTTAATTGCCAACCCCAACTGACTGGCTCTTCACCATATAGGCAGGCTACTACCTCCATATCAAGACGGATCACTTTCCAATCACCGTAATGGGGGCAACAGGGTTGCAGAAGTCAGCCCCAAGGTTTGACCCACAGGTACCCGCTGGTTTCTGATGACTGATTGACTTGGTTCCCCCTGCTGCTATAGCTGGGTTGCTAACAGTAGATACTAGCCTAGTGGTGATTTCAACCCACAACCACCTGCAAGGTGGCCATGGTCCAAACAATTCAGGCTATCGACTTGATGCTTTGACTCTGAGTAAGTTTGTCACGGTTGTATCCCAGCAACATATCACCACAGCAGCTTGCTGAATTCCTTAAAGAAATCCAAGAAGTTGTTTTTTGTGCTCTAAAATTAGCAAAGGAGCAGAGACATTGAAACCACACTCACATGGAATCAAATTTGAATTCAGAGGTAGAAGGAAACGGGTGGAATATGCTGACATTTAACTCACTATTTGAGAGTGAGTTTCAAGGGGACCCAATTGCCATTTTTGAGTTATTGAAGAGCCCCATAACAAGGACATCACTGAACCTGCATCAAAAACAGAAATGCTCAGAAAATGTAAGACAAATCTATTTCAACATCTGAATCTTCAGAGTGAGAAATCCAGTAATTAGAGACAACAGGTCCTGGCATTGATGGAGACATGCACGGTGCTTGAAGGATAAGGTCTCATGGTCACAGTCTGGAAACACAAACAAAAGGACTGACTCAATCTCTTACCTCATGAGATGAAAAGTCTAAGACCTCCTTATTCTTTTCCTCCATTGCCCGCTTGGCAAGCTCATACCCAGCAAAATTCATAGCCCCAAGGGGGGCGATCCAGAAGAAACGTGGCAGAGCTCCCTTGAAGAGAGCTAACAAGCCTTCCTGTTGTACAATTGCAATCATGATGGCACCCATTGTGGATGGCATTCCAGGTCCAGCAGTCATTGTCCGTGTTTTCATCACATCAAAAGGGGTTGTTGCTACTGCTGCTAAGCCTCCAGAAAGGCCTCCAATTGCTATGGTCTCCCATGGTGCTAGTTCCCGGTCCAAGACCTGCTGGACCACCTGCAGGAACATAGACAGTCAGTGAAACCTGCAGGGAAGGATAATCAAGGTTCTTGATCCCAGATTTAATGTGCAGATTTTGTCTCACTTATTGAAAACTTATCCCAATGTTCTAGCAAAAGTGTTCAGCAAAAGTGCCTCTTCAACTAGTCAGTTTAGTAGCAGGATTTTGCTAGAATAAGCAGATAATAGCATTGTTGTTGCATGCCATTTGGTCATTTGGGCAAAAGTTTGGAAAAGTTGAAATACAGGTTCAATCTATTCCCAGAATTCACCTTTTTAGCTTCTTCATAAATGCCCATGCCAGCAACATAAAAGGGAACTTCTCTACACAATGTCACTCCTGTTCCCCGGAAGAAGCCCCTCAGTCCATCTTGCTGATATGTTGCCACTATTGCTTCCCCAACATTATGATAGAGGCCAGCCTGTAACCGCTGCTTTAAGACCTCGCAAGGAATTCGGACAGCTGTCCCTATGACTGTGCTTGTAAATGATGACAGTGATTGTACCTTCACATTATTCACAGAACAAAACCACAGTCTAACTGTGTTCATACAGATAGAAACTCCTAAAAACACTAATGAAAAAGTAGTTAAATTTCCCATGTCAACTCTGACCTCCAATAGATACCACCATTGACATGTATCTGGTTGGACTATCCAAAATGAAGATGAAGATACCTGGATATCAGAAATATTAGGAGCCATGTTTTTTAGGAGCAGCTTACTGGCTTCCAGCACCCCTGTTCGAATCCCATGGCTGCCACAGACATCAACATAACAAACTTTCTGTGTTGAGCTAAAAGTCTGTTAAAATGGAAACAACTGTCACCCTGAATGAGAGATTGGCCAACAAGAAATGCTTTGAGATGGCGTCTGTTTATTCTTTGAAGGCTGTGACTGCTTGTCTTTTCACAGAGGAGAAATAAAAAGCCAATATTGAAGGTACTCACCTAGTGAATTGACCCAACACAGCAGGAATGGAACCTTGATACATCCCTCTGACACCAATTTGAGGTAGTTTTGCAATCACCTCTGGAAATGACAATGTTGATGCCTGAAGTCTTGTCTGTTACATCAAGCAGATATAGTTGGAGCACAACACTAGGTAATGCAAAATAGTCCTCATGCCCTTCAAATTGACATCTTTCTAACTTTTCAGGATTGCCTAGAACACATACAGGAAAGAGACAGTTTCTCATTCTGACTCTGTCCAATAATCTTAAAAGTGCATGAAAGCACATGCCTTGACGGTGTCAAGAGGATGCAGCAAAGATGTAGAAAGAGCGCTTGCCAAGCCTCCTGCCAGAGCTGACTTCAAAACAGATCCAGCTGGGACATCAACAGGGGGAGCCATGGGTACCACTGTTGCAGCTTCAAACCATACCATCCTGTACCATGAAGTTGGTATCCTTGAGGAAACACTCTTGAAAATGTCATGCCTCTATACCATATGGTATGCTAGATATGCAGAAACCTTCTGAATAAGAATACAGTAACACATACACAAACATGTCTTCAATGAGATTGTAACAAAAAGAATCAATGAAAATATACCTGGGATCATCACCAAGACGCTCTGGTGGAAGTAAAAGCATGAAATTCCGAAATTGGCCATATGCAATTGACCCATCAGTATCAACATTCAAAAACTTCATCATAGCTGCTGCATTGCTGTCGGTTGCTGGTAACCCTGCATTTCGCAAAGAGGCTAACACCTGATTCTTTTGAAGAGTCCCTGATTTACTCAAGCTCAGTGATGTAAATGCTCGTAGCATCATAGGCTCCTTTTGTTCCATCAGGAGTTGGAATTCACTCCAGCCAAAGGACTTCGCAAACCAATGCTTGCGAGTTCGTCGAAGAAACTCTCGGGCATAGCGCTGTGGTAGTCGCCGTCGTTTCATTGCAATCTCCAGGTCATCAAGGGTAACCTGGCCATCGCTATCCCTGTCCAGTTCCTCAAATAGCCTTCTTCCTGCAGTAGTGAAAGTCCACACACAGCCCAGTGAGGAAACTCCTGATAACAAAACTGGGAAGCAACATCACATCAATTCTTCACAAGCATATGAGCACAAGAGCAGGCAAACATTCTTCAGCATTCCTTGTTGAAATTCTCATCCATGACACCAAACAAGACAGATATTATGGTCAGTGGTTCATATTGACAGTATCCTATGTCTCAACAAAGGACTTGGAGTTCACTTCTTTCAACAATGGTATTCAACACAAATACAGTGCATCCTTACCAGGACTAAACGTCTAAATGAGAAAAGAGTACGGCAAATGAACAATCTGATGACATAACAGGCACTGGTTCCACAACTGAGATATAATGTACGATAAAGATAATGTAGAGATCACTGGGTAGTTTGCTTGGTCTACATGCAAACATTACAATTACAAACCACTACATTCTTTCATTTGGGAAGAAGGATGAGGAAACCACCACCTTCAGCTTCAGTGTATCTGAAAAAGTCTTGTACTGAGGTGAGCTTTTTCTTGTCAGGGTAACCAGGGTCAGACCTGGCCATCTGATAGACGCGGTCAACAAGCTCTTTCACAGAGAGAGTTCGTAGTGATGAACGTAATTCATCAAATTTTGGAATTATCACTTGAATTGCTTGCATTCCAGAGCTTTGAAATGTTGTAGTATTTGCTCCAGAGGAACTATTGTCAGTCAGTTCAGGTTGTCCTTCATCAGGTACTGACACAGAAGATGACGGAACCTCTGGGTCTCCATGCATCCGAGCAAACCCTAATGACCTCAACTTAGTGAGCCTCAGCCTCTTTACCACCTCCACTTGAATAGACTGTAATCTAGAGATGTGGGTGTGTGCAGTAGCATCACAGAATCTATCAGTTGAGTCATATTTAACTACTCCATCTCTAGCTTTCTTGGATGGTGTTCCTGGTGATGATGGCATCTCAGGTTCTACTTGTATCCGAGCAAACCCTAATGACCTCAATCTTGTGAGGATCCGCCTTTTGCCAGTCTTTGCTCGAATTTGCATTGGCCTAAGTGTATGCTCTGACATTGAGTCTAATAGCAGTTGAACTGAGAAACCTAGAAACGGCCTTTTAGCTGCATTCCTTTGAAAATACTCTCTAGTAGAGTCTCCTTCCGACATAGCTCGGCTCCGCTTTCTTTCACAGTGGATCCTCACTGCTTGGGAGCCTAGGCTACTGAAATGGTGACACAGGAAACCAAAACCGAATGATGCACTTGCTTGCTCTTTGAGAAGTGTAGGGTTATGCTTCGAGTAGCTAAGCACCTGGGCACTACTGCAGTTCTTCATGTGGTGATGCTCACAACCAGGCTTTTGATGGAAATTGCTGTTTGAACCTTGCTGCTGCTGCTGCTGCAGCTGTTGCTTGTTGTCGGGTCTCAGCAATGACATGGCCATCAAGGAGACATTGATGGTCCCTCCTTCAAGAATAGGTTTTCTACTCTCCATTCCTCCTTTATTATCACAACTACATGAGTAGTCTGCACTGCTCTCTCTTTCAGAAGCAGCAGCAGCCTGATGAAGACCTGCAGCAATCGAAAACCCTTGCATCCATAAACCAAACAATGGCTTCCAAGAACTTCCCCTGCTGCTGTCGGTGTCACCAACAGTATTATCACGGAAATTATTATCATTAGTATTATCGCAGCAGGCACAGGGAGAGGAGGGGCAGGGAGACATGGCCTGAGTTCGCTCGTTGTGATCGAAGCAGTTGAAAAGACCGGAATTCGGTAAAGAAAGGCCGAACAAAGGCTTGGTTGCGATACAGGAGGTCCTTACAGGAAGCGGCTCTCCTGCGAGACTGCAGCTGCAAGAAGACGCCTGGTTGTGATCCTTGTCGCCACCGCTTCCAGGTTGTCGGAACAGAGTCAAAACAGCAGGCGGCATACCTTTCGTCATCGCACTGAGCGCCGACACCAGAGGATGCAGAGGAGGAGAAGGAGGATGAGGATCCTCGTGATAAGCAGCAGAAACAGCACCGGCGGCTATGGAAGAAGAAGAAGGTCTTGAAGAAAGTTGCATTACCGCCAACGATTTCTGCACATTGTGGCAGTGTAATGCCAGTACTAGGATAGGGTTCCGTCCTCCCGCTTGATCCCCAGCCTCCATCTCCTCTCCCCGCCTCCAACTTCAGAAACCTCAAAGCTCTAGGCTCCTCCTCCTCCTTCTCCTCTCCACCTCCATCTCTCGTTCCCTATTCCCCTGACGCAACAAAATTGCCCGACTCCACAGCAGCACCTTCTTCTCCCTCAAACATCAGCACACATCTGCTAAACAGACACCATACCTTCTTTTCTTCTTATGTTATACTCTTCCCCGGCTCTCCATGATCAAAACATTGTTTCACCTAAGCGCCATAGAGCTGGCCGTCTGCGCGCTCTCGTTCTCCATCCACAATCACGCCATTCTCGCTTCACTCAAAGCTCCAGCCAAGCAAGAAAGCTCAATTTATTTAGAGTAAATTCGGCGCAGAAAAAAACAAAAAAAATACTTGCGATGATGCTCTTGAGAAGCTTATCAATGAGGGAAAATTAAAAATAAAAATGAAGATGTTTTGATGCAGCTGCAATTCGTTTCAACGGCGCCATCATCGTTCCAGGATTTAGCTTGGGCGCGTGCGTGAGTTTGCTTTCCTCGCGCAAACAGAAGAAAGCAAAGCGTTTGATGGCTATCTTCTTCTTCACAATAAAAAGCCACCGAAGAGGCGTCTTATCACCACGTTTCTGGTGCACGACGACCTAAAGTGGGCGTTTCACTGCACGCTCGGTTTACAAAAGACCACATAAGTGGCTTTTTACTAAGATAGGGTTTGCGCGACTCGTGTTCGTGTTTTGTAGCTAGCGGCCGGGCAGCCGGGCGGCAGGGCGGGCGGCCTGGTCACCCTCCAAAAAAAGAACCGCCGGGTAAGTCCTCACCTGGGGGTTAGGTCTGGGGGTTCGTATTGGTGACCCACCCACACCAGCAGGAAAAGGGTAGGTAGTTACCTATCCGGAGACCGAACTGCTGTGTTCCACAACCGGTCCGACCCGGTGTTGCTCCCGGTCGAACGGCACGGGCAGTAAGCTAGACCGGAAGGGAAGCGGTTAGAATTACCTGCGACGGCCATCTGGAAAGAGACTGGACTCCAGGTAAAAGTGAAAAGTGAAAAAGAAAGCCAAAATAAGGGACCTATGCGGGGAACCGTGCCAGGTGTCGAGTGAGGGCCAAAAAATCCTACGTGGGCACATCGTGGGACGGTCTTATCCATCTATGTAAAAAAAAAAAAGTTACTTTTTAACCCATGTTTTTTTTTTAAAATTATTTTATTTTATTTTATTTTTATAATAAAATGGCCTATGGAGTTTTCAAATTTCTCAGCTCATTTTTTATTGAGAATTTTTCATCTCCATTTTTTTGTCCATTTTTTCCCCCCTAATTTTCTCCCCCATGTTTCTCCTTCATAAAAGTATCAGGCAGATTTTTTTGTAGTGTATTTGATGGCCGACTATTCGGAATTGAATTTCTTCCTCCACAAAAGTGTGGGGGGGGGGGGCATTTTGGTATTTTTTGAACTGCCCACTTTTGTTTTATCTATTTATTTATTTATTTATTTATTTTCCCATTTTTGCCTATGGCTGGCCCATAGCCTCGGGCTTTACCCTACACTTTTTTCTCTCTTTTTTTTCATATTTTTTATCAAAGAAAAGCTCAGGAGGTGCTCGAGGTGTGTTGTGTGCTCACCCTCGTCCCCCCACTTTCCCCAAAGACAAGGGGGGAAAAGATGTAAATTGTGCAACAACCATAGGGACACCATGAAAATGGGTGTCCATAAAAAAATAATTAATTAATTTAATTGTTTAAATCTACATTTGGATCTATGGCCCATTTTTAGATTGAGCCTTTTTTTCCGTCTTCACCTCAATTCTTGTATTTAGTGTAGGATAATGCCTTCGGGTGTGGCATTCGTGAAATAATTAAGGAGCCTCCTACACCATCTTGTCTTGTTGTAGGGCTTTCCTTCTTTTAGGAATTGGCTCCGCCCGTGGGTGTTACCCATTGTGAAGCACGAGACAAACGTTTATCACACGACATAATAATTGTTTTCATGTGGCCTTTTTCTACCTCCTTCCGATCTCGGCCACGTTTTCATGTACCCGGTAAGGTGCCTAGTGAGGAATTCGAGTGAGCCCAAATTTCCAAATGGGTAGTAAAAGGGGCCCCCCCTACCAACGGCATTCTACAATATATGTCAAACATATGTAAAGAACATGTAGAATATAATTTTTTCAGTGTATGTCAAGGGGTGGCCATATATGGCTCAATAAAATAAAAAAATTAGCCCCAACATAGGATGTCACCTTATGTGTAAGCCTCCTAAAAATGGATATTATATAAGTATACACACACTCCCCAAGAATATTGGATGTTATATAATTTTTTTAATTTTACAAAAAAAAATTAAAACTAGGGATTGTATAGTAAGTATGGAGTTTTGCAACTAATAAAAACTAATGAATTTTATATAGAAAGTTTAGTCTACTTGCCGTTTTCTAATTTATTTTTTATTATTTTTTATTTAATATTTTTTTAAAAAAATTTTAAAAAAAATTTATGTCTTAAAAACTTGAACTTGTGTTCAAGATTTGTTTCTCTAAGGCCTTACTTATAAAATACTTGTTTTTAATAAAATGTTTAAAATGTTCCGTGGTCTAATTCTTGCTTGCGATGTTGGTTTTAGGTCTAGGTGACAAGAACTTGAACTTAACCCCCGGGTTTAACCCTATCAACATTGGTCCTACACCTATTTTCTCAAGAGTGGGAGTGATTTCACACTTCTTACAAGAAGCATTGTTTTTCCTTTGTCATTTTGTAAGGAGTAGGTGTAAAAATCATGTGTTGGGTATGAATCATATTGATTTTAATATATTAGTCAAGTAGTCATGGTTTACAAGGGTTTTTAAAAAATTTGTGTGACCAATTCTTACTATCAAATGTTCATTTGGTTCCTAGTGTTCCCAATTTGAAGTTTGTTTTCAAAGTTGTTTAATCACACTTTGCAACTACGAAAAGACTCGTTCTCTTTTCATTTTGGCTCCCCCAACAATTTAAAAAAACTTTACCTAGTCAAAAAAAAAAAAGCAATAGTGAGAAACACAACTTTTCATTCATTTTTCATCATTCCAATTGCGAAAACAAGAAACCTTCATTCACTTACATTCATTAAAGCAACAATGTATGTATAATCATCCATTTGAAACTTTAATTGAAAACCCAAACTCTTTTGAACTACACCTTAAAACATCTAAACATATATAAATAAATAAATACAAAAAAGTTAAGGTTTAGGGTGAACATTTTCAAAAGTAGAATCCTTTTCCATGGTCCTCATACTACTACTACTACTATACACACATGCCAAGTTCCAAGCCCACTTTTTCATTCACAATGAGAATATTTTTAAAATAAAAAAATCTAACATCAATGTAAGCATGTTATGTGTTTTCACATGAATAAATGTATGCAAAAAAAAATCTAATAAAAGAGATAAAAACATTTATTTCTTCATGCATGTTTGAAAAAAATTGTTTGATCAAAATGTTAAATAAGCTTGTTGTTGATTCAATTTAATCACTTTCACTTCAAGGGCTACTTACTCTCTCCTTGTTGATCTTCACACATATTTGAATGATAACAACATGAGCATCTAACAATATTCAATATCTTCATCTTTGTTTGGTTCACACTACGCTAAAAGCATGGATCTATGACTATGTTTGCATATTCATCTACGACACACATGATTACAAGGCTCCATAGTTGAATTAGACTCATGGCTTTTGCCCATGGCATATATTATTATGTTGATGTGGTAAGATTGTAGTTGTATATGCTATAAAAAAACAAAAATATAATAATCATATAAGCCATGGTCAAAATGACAAATCTAATTTGATTATAGTCATGTAAGGCACAAATGTCCATTTCAAATATTTATTCATGTAAAATCAATGTCATGGAGGGAATTGAATGCCCCCACCACATGGGTCACCAACTCCTTAACCATCCATTCATCACTTTAACTCATGACAAATAATGACAATGTTGAACATAAACATATATATAATTCAAATAATGTGTAGTATTATATTATTTTATAATTACATAAAGAAATAAATTATATATGTTTAATCACATACCTTAATAATTAATTTATATAGTCACATGTTTTTTTCTTCCATGATTTTATTTAAATTTCTTTATAAATTCAAATGAAATTATCTGGGTTATAAATTCAAATAATTTTCTTTTACCAAATCTAAATGTTATATTATTTTGTACTAACATTAATAACAAAGATTTGGAATTTCTAAACTAAAAATTAAAATTATTTTAAAATTTTCTTTCCAAAAATTTAACAAATGTTTTGAATTTCAAATGAAATTATGTACTTTCATAATGTGATAAACTATGCTTTAATCTTATGTATTATTTAATATTTTATAAAATTAGGTCTTCTTGATGAGATTTTTAAAAAAAATGTGTGTGCACTTCAATTTTCCAATCAATTTTTTTTAAAAAAAATTATAACTTCCATTTATGTATGTGGATCAAATGGGCTAAATTTACCATAAACTTTTCTTGAAATTATTTTTGTCATATGGTCCCAATGATGATTAAAGGTGATTGACCTTAATCATGCAATTCCAATAATGACTTGGGGAGGATAATTATGTAACTAAATGACTAAAAGTTGGACATAGTCACAAAATCTCCTAGGCACTAGTTGAGCTTGCACTTTGACTTCCTAATTACCTCACGATTTTCCACACTTTCATTTATAGGAATACTCATTTGAATCAATGTTGTTTAATTTTTAAAAAAAAAATTAGTTTCATAAAACCTCCCAATGTGGTTCTAAATTTATTTATTTTTGTTTTAAATAGCCTCTAATCCCAAAGATTTCCCAAAATCTTGTAACTCATCATTGGGTGTGATGCCATGTATTTAATCATTTTTTTTTGTAATTTAATGTTCACCATAATAATTACAATATCTTAAAACTTGGACTTATGAAGTTGGATAGACATAAAACAAATCAATTTGAAACTCAATCAAACATAATCCATGAGCTCAATTACTTATTTACCCACTTATTTTTCATCATACATTCGTTTTGATTTCCAATAACCAAAGTCAAATTTAGGTTATTTCAAAACTTAAACATGAAAACAAACCACATTGATAGCACGCCTAAGAAATGACCAATTGCATAATCAAATAGCCACATATTTGCTCATGCATTTAATGAAATAACTTGCAAAAAATTCATTGGCAACAAAATTGGTATTCAAATTGCTAAAGGAAACTTCAAGAACATTATTACATTCCTTAGTGTTAAGATAATAAACATATTATGTAGTTTTTAATAACATTCCTTGTCTTTAAAAAGTCATATATTGTAACATGCATACTATTAAAAAAATTCTAGGGCAAATTTTCATGTGACTCGATGGATGTCAATTAAGATCTATGATGCAACAAAGATAATATTTTAAAAATTCCATTGAAAATATCTCCAAGTTCCACATATATCATGTCATAGATTTTTTAGTTGAATATAAATTATATAAATTGTATAAATTTAGGATTATTCCTACCATCTAGAAGGTAACATTTTGATATTAATGAACAAAATGAATGTTTCCTTGAACTATTTGCTATAGTAATAATGATATGATCATAATTTTGCTAATCTTATTTGTGAATTATTAACAATGTTAGTAAGAGATTAAAGGAACTAAATATTGACCTTGTTAATTTCAATATCATTTAAAAAATCAAAGAAGAAAGAAGGGGGAGCCAAATCAAATGCTCAAAGAGCCAAAAAGGAAATAACCAATGAAAAGAGGCATTATTAGTAGTGGATATGCATCACAAATGCAGACATGCCTTGGGGTCAATAATTCTAATAACCAATGATTACAATTATCAATTATTCAACTAGTTGGCCACGTATGGAAATAAGGAAAGGTGCAATAATTCTAAACCAAAATTGGGAATTAATTTCTCAAGGACTTCAAAGTTTAAATCTTTGTGAGGAAGTTTGTGACCTCAACATGTTTTGTGGGCTTTCTTGCAAAAGATCTCGATCCACCTTGTATTTTACTTCATGGGGTTGAGTCGTTGTGTGAGTTTAAGCACACTAAACTGGCATAAAAATAAACAATATACTCATTGATATTGTTGTAACTAATAATAAAAACTAGAAGGTTCCTACTGCATGTCCTTATTATGATGTTTAGCATTATCCCTTGTTTGGGGGTAGTAGGGCATAAAAAAACTTCAAACCAATTTAAGTAATTTCTATTAGAATATTATGAAGCGTTTGGAAGGAACATTCATGGTAGCCTAATCTTTTGCAACAAGTTCACGATCTCAACCTTCTATTCAACATCATCATGTAGTTCATAAACAACTTTTGTAAAAAACTTGTTTTTTGGGTGTGGAAGTGAATATTCATGTGCAACAAGTAGCCTTCCCCCTTTATCCCTACCTTCCCACTTGTCTTTATTTAACACCATTTCAACACTTATAACCTTTTGTCTCAAATTCAATGTTTTTGTTTTTAATTGTATGGGAGATTTTGAATTGGATTTCAATTGATTATTTTTAGGACTCTTAAGCTTTCAAAAAACAAAAAAACCCTACATAGGCAATCAAGAAAATGTGACATATTACAATAATGACCTTATAAGGAAACATTTAGATTTTAAAGACAAATGGCAAGAAAATAAACATTAAACAAACAAATGGAATTAAGATGCATATGAATAATGTATTTAGTTTTGAAAAAGTGGAGTTTGAAAGCAATGAGCAAACTATTCTTAAGTTCATGTTTGTCATTCACAATTATAGGTCAAAATTAGAACATGTGTGAAGTGCAAAATTGCAACTAATGTTGGACATGTATCATAAATGAAATGAGAATTAGCTAAGAGTTCAAGTTGGTTTTCTTTAAGAAAATTATCATATATCATTTGTAGTGATATTTGAGTTTATATGTGACCCACAAGGTTTCACTAATGTGAAAGCCAACCCCGTAGACCATGCCCCTTTATTTAAATCTCATAAAAAGGATACCACGACATGGTATTTAAATAAAATAGGGTAATGTTCTTAACTAGGTATCTTAAGTTTCCAAAAGAAAAAAAATTATAGGGTGTTAGGTTTCTAATGACACTTCCATAATCATTGGAAGTTGAGACTAAACCTACATCATTCTTTTTCACTTTTAAAAACAAGATAAAATGTTTGGGCCTCACTTTCGTTATACAATTTGTGTTTTGTGTTATAAGTTAAAGGTTAAAGCTTTGTGACTTTGTAAGTTGAGTTTTTTTCATTTGCTTGATTTTTCTTGCATTGTTGTTTAAGTCGTCCTCTTGTGTCATTGTTGTTTGGGACCTCTTACATTGTTGTCTAGTCTTTTTGTGTTGTTGTTTGGGTCTTCTTACATTGTTGTCATCAACAAACAATTCCTCGTATATTGTTACTTAGCTCTTCTTACATTGCTACTTGTTCCTTTTGTTATTGGTTGGTTCCTTCGAGCTCAAGTTCCTTTTGGACCTAACTCTCACGTGGGTTGCTTCGCTCTTCTTGTTGTTGCTCGAGAACTCTAGGAATATGGTGTTTACACCATTTTGAGAGCTAGGAAAGAGGAGAAATTTGTATGAGGTGCTTACGTCCGATTTATTCATGTCAAAATGCTTGAGAAATGTATTTGTGAAATAAGGTTGTGAAAGATCAATATGTTGAACTAATGCTAAGTGAGACCATGTTAGCCTAAAAAGAGGTTTTTTAGAAAAATCTAATCCACTAGATCTACGATTCTTCTCATGTTTTGTGATTGGTTTAGATCAATTGATTAGAATCATAAGTTGGTTTGAACTTGTTACTACCGTAAGAGAGTAGGCAATCTTCATTAGGGTTTGTATTATCAAAATTATTGTATGATCATAGAGTGAATTAAGAGGTCCATTGATAGTCGTCACCTATAGCATTACTAAAGATATATCCAATTTACAATGAATTTTAAAAGAGGTTCATGTAGTTTCCCTTTTTGTTATAGGCTCTTCACTTGTTTAAGGTAGCACTCTTCTTTGAGATTACAAGATACATGAATAAACATTATAGAGTGCCATATATTGGTTGCTCGGTGTTTAAGTAGTTCTATAATATTGTTATGCTAAATATGAAAATCAAAATATGATTAATATAAGGCATGTGTTAATCCTTGTATTAAAAAATAATAATTAGGTACACATTAAAAATTAAAAATATTATAAGTTGTTAGTATGTTCAATTAGTAGGTTAGTAGATGAACTAATATTAATAAGTTTTAATTAGTGATTAAAAAAATAAAATAATTATAATAAATGAAGTTAGAAGGAAAAATGATGATTGGGCTATGGATTTAGAGGTGATGAAGATCATGTAGGCTATACATGTGGATTATATCGATGACGTGCATATTCAAATGTTCTTTTCAAACTCATGAACTTTTGTATTTTTTCATTACAAAATCTCATATGTTTAAGCTTTAATGAAAACTACTCTAGCCTTACCTAAACCTTCCTTTTTAGCTCCGGGCTTTATTAAAACTGAAAATTGAAAGGCATATATGATATTGAAATTGGATATAAAAATAATTAAAAGTAAATACAAGACAGAATTGGAAAAGAAAAGAGAAAGCATTTTTTGGTTGAAATATATTAAAAAATGTGGCTGTGCTTTGCTTGGTGCTTGGCAGCTTGCAGAATTCATGGTAATGCAGAGAAGGGGGAACGTGTTGCTAAACAAGTTCTTGAACAGGAGCCTGAAAAAATGATGCAGGTTATGTATGTTCTCATATCAAACATGTATGTCTGCAGCTGATGCCAATTGGGATCTCCAGGAGAAGGTTGAATGACAAAGAAAGGAAAGAGGATTGAAGAAACAACTGAAGAGCGCATCCAAGAAGTTCGCCCATGGAGCTGTAATGTTCCAATTTGGCAGAAATCATGTAAACTGTGCTCATTGAAGCATTACAGTGCAGGCCTTTGTCCTCCAAACCTGCATGGCAACAGGCTCTGACAGAAGACCAACAAAAGTGGCATTATCTGGCTGTACACCTTCTTCATGCATCCATTCAAATGTTTAAGAGCTTCCTTAGCATGACCATGCATAGCATATCCTCCAATCATGGCATTCCAAAGCCTGGCATCTTGTTGAACACTCTCTGAGCATCATCCAGGCTTCCACATTTGGCATACATGTCCACCAAGCTATTCCCCACAAAAGTTACCTGATTCACAAACACTTTGAAGGATTTATTCGTGAGCACACCTGACCTTGTGAAGTGCACCTGGACTGGCACATGCATGGACAGCACCTGTGCAAAATAAACAGAGTCTGAATGCACACCTTCCTGTTGCATTTGTTGAAATTGTTCCAATGCCGGTTGCCCTTGCATGCATTTCACATATCCCAATATCATGGCAGTTCAACTGACCACATCTCAATATGGATGCTCTTGTTGAACACTCTCTGAGCATCGTCCATGCTCCCACATTGAGTATAAATGTCAACCAAGCTACTCCCTAAAAACACATCTGAATCCCACCCACTTCCAACAATGAGCTCATGAGTGCACATGCCCTCTTCAATTGTGCAACTACACTGGCACATGCATTCACAACCCCCACCAAAGTCACAATGGCTGGCCACACACAATCCTATTGCAATTTGTTGAAATGAATCCAGTGCCTTTGTGTCCTGGCCCATATTTCACATGTCCAAATATCATTGCATTCCAAATGACCACATCTCGAGATGGCATCTTGTTAAACCCTAACTGAGTATGCTGCATGCTCCCACATTTGGAATACATGTAAACCCTACCACTCCCCCACAAACAGATCGTCCTCACAACCACTTTGATTTAATTTGTTCGTGTGCCTGCCTACCTGCCTGCCTGCCCTCTTCAAGTGCTCATAAACTAGCACATGCACTCATTACTGGAATAAAAGTGAACCTGTCAGGACCCATGTCTTTTTCTTACATTCCTTGGAAAAGCTCAATTGTCAAAATAAACCCTAAACCCATAAGAAGACAATTGAGCTTTTCCAAGAAATGCAAGAAATGTTGACAGCTCTTGATGTTACCTTGCAAACCTTCTAGATTCCATGAAAAGCTGTTCAAATTGCACAGTCCCGGGTGCCAATTACAGCCAACTCTGCTCCAATCCCATCCAGCTAGGGTTTCGTGGGTCCGCAAACCCAGAGAGCGTCATGCGCCTTCTTATGCTTGAAATCTGGGTACCTTGTATTTCACTTTCTCCGGCCTACAATCCCACAATTCTGCGAAGGATCTGAAAAGAATTGCCGCCAAAGCTTCTCTCTCTGTGGCCTGCTGGGGACAGAGAACGCACAATGTCGTCTCCATTCTCTTCTTCCTCCTTTTTGGGCAACTGCCGAGTTTGGACAATTGCTTCATCACCCAAACCCTAAATTGCTTCATCCTAGTTTAGGGCTAGGGGTGCTCTTCACCTGCATTTTGCATCCGAGAACTGGGCACGTAGGGCTCCTTTTCACGTCGATATCGCAACCCTCTGCATGCCTCTCTCTTGTGATTTACACGTGTATATCATGACTCTTCAGGAGCTTGCATAAACTTATTAGTCTGTTGGATTTTTTACAGGTGGCGGCATTTGTGCTTGAAGCCTTTTTCATAAACATGGAGCTTCACCCATCTCAGGATTCCCAAGGAAATGAGGACTCAAATGGCTAGGTGTGTGCATCATTGATGAGATTTATGTGTTAATAATGTGTTGGATTTTGGTTGATAAATTTACCACCTTCAGAGCTTCCACTCTTGCTCCAACTATGGCGAGCAGATTGAGAGGACATCTGCACATAAGCACATCTGCCAGGAAGTCTTGCATGTGAATACATTCACTTGGATGCCCTGTAACTCTATCTAAGTTACATTCAGGGTGTCTTGTGGTCATGATCTCTACTATGTCTTTAACCTATGTGATGTCATGATCCTTTGCCCCTCAAGAGTGCTAGCCAACATCATAACTTCAAGTCTTTGGGTTGCTTCGTCATGGGGGAGGTTGCTTCCAGAAATTCAAAAGAAACTCAAAGCTCATGTAGTTTTTGTACAATTAGGGGTTTGCCCAGATTTTGGGTGGATTATTTATATACCTAACAACATTGCCAGGAGCTGATGAAGTCAGTGGGTAGTAGCTTGGGTAGTAGTGATGGCAGCTCAGCACTGCTATCCATGATGAAGGTGATTTGGTCTGATAATTTGTGAGCATGCAACTCTCATAAGGCTATGACTGCACTCATTGTCAGGTTACCTTCAAAGTGTTGTTGTGGAGATTTTTATGCAATTTCCATAGATATGTCCCAGATATGTACCCCTTTGTCTCCAATCATTACTTGTGAGCAGATGGTTGAAATCAGTTTCTCACTTTGCAGGATCTTGTGGCTGAGCAATCCTTAAGAAAATTTGCAAAGAATATGAGCCCCAGAGTGTGGGGGCTATGTGATATGAACCAACTTGTGGATAGTGCTCTCAAAAGCATCCATGGACCTCTGATCCTGATGATCCCTAATTCCAAGTCTCTTGTTTTCTGAACTCATTAGAATATATCTGTGAATGTATCACTAACAGAGACCTCCTTTTCAACATTTTCTTGTTTTGAACACCAGTTTTTTTCATGGGGAAGGGTGTTGTATCTAAGAAGTATCATGTCTGTATCTGTCTGATATCAACAATTGTTGACGGCTTGTCTCTTTGTTGTTGGCTCTTTACATACTTGTAAGAGCATACTCTGTTTGGGCTTTCACCCATTGAAGGTGCTGTACTCTCACCATGAGAGCTTTTTTGTCAAGCAATCCACCATCAATGCTTGAGTGCATATGGGCTAATTCCTCTCATGTTTCTGCCATAGAGATGATCCAGCTGCTGCAGAAATTGCACAGTGAAGTGTCAATGTTTCTGTCAGTGTTTCTGCCACTAAACATGCCCATCAAAGCACAGAGTGCTTGAATCTAGAAAATGCTACACAGCACTCAGTCGTTTGAGCACCTGTTGCTTGTGTTGGGTCTCAAACCATGACAGTGATACCAGAAGGATCAGAGCTGACATCCAACCTACAGAGCCAGCTTATGTGTTCAGGGTTCAGGATTTTTTAAGGAGGCTGATTTTTAACAGTCTGGGAAACACAAAAAACATTTCACTTGAGGTTTCTGAAAGCTTAAATTCACATCGAAAAATTTCAGCCAACTTTCGGACTACACATTTGCAAAAGAATTTAGCAATGTTCAAATTGATCAAAACTGCACCTTTGTCAGATTTTATAAATTGCAGGAATCTGGGTAAATCTGAGAACAGGAAGTTTGGATATGAGGAGCTCAGCTGGGTATCAGTATAATACTGCAGAGCTAGAGATTGCATTCTAGAGTGAAGCAGCTTTGAATGATGGATCTGCTTTTTGTGTAAGGTAAAGCACAAGGGCAAAGGCAGGCATTACCAGAATAAGGACCCACATGAGGCAGCAGTCAGGCACTGCCCAATTTTGGTAATGCCCTCACTCACCTGCTTTACTCAGTGTGAAGAGCAACCTTGCTTTCTACGTTTTATGTTTTTCCCTGTGATACCCAGCGGTGATGCCAGCATCATGGGGGAAAAACTGATGCTGAGCTTCACAAGCTCACAAAAACAGAATGCCCACAGGAGCAGAACTTTCCATTTTTGTGGATTTTATGGTCTTTGTTCATTTATCACTAGAAAACAATGTTTTACACTCATTACTTGTGAGTGTGATGCGAATGTGGACACTGGGTTATGCTATAACGATCTGTAGCTGACGGCCTGCTGGTTTCCATGAGTCTGAGGTTGTACCCAATGTTGAAATACCTTAATACCTTGGTGGCTTCCCCACAAATTATATTACTTTAAGAAATGCTGAGATTTTCAAAAATTCGTATTCTCAAAGAACAAATCTTTGTGAAGGAATGTGAAGAATCTTTTGGAATATATGAAAATATTTTTCTTTTTGAAATGGAATTTTCCAATTTGATTAGTTATTCAGCAGACATGTACTGAAGCTGTGCCCCTATACTATGGAAGTATGCCAAAGTTTGGCAAAAATTTAATTATAGAGATGAGAGAGAGAGAGAGAGAAGCTCACTCCCATCATCTCCTCTACAAAGATAGGAGCCATGTGAAGTTTCAGCTGTTTTGTTGCATTAGTGAAATTGTGCCAAGAAGCCAAGTTTAAATTTTAAAATTAAAAAATTAAGTGATTTTGGAGCGCTTCGATTGCAAAAAAGTGAGAAAAAATGATAGAAATTAACAGATTTCTATATTTGGTTTTCAGTGTGTAGCAAAAAATGTAGAAGGTAATGTGCCTGCTCCCAATTTACTACTATGTTGTGGGTACATTTACTTAATTTGGTCTGAAGGGAATATGGACATATCATGAGCACAGGCCATTATCTGATGTAATTGGCCAATGGCCAATTATCTGATGTGATTGATACTCGGGAGAGATTCTGCCACATCATTAGGAACTTTGTCACCATGTTCAATGTGCCAGTCATGGTTCATTTTGTACATGTTTTGGAATCTGGGTTTTGAAGGACTTGCAATTAGTGTATTGCGGCTTGGAAAATGCCTCATCTGTGAGTTTTTCTCATGATGCATGAAGTACCCATATCAACTTTGAATTTGATTGCAATGTAAGAAGGATCCAAGCTCCGCACTTTTGGTGCCAACTTCCATAATCATTGCATACAAATGTTCTCAGTTGTTCATCACCTCCATTTTCCAAAGTTGCTCAAGGTCCCCCAGAGACGAGCACACTTATCACTAACTGAAAACAAGGTGGCCTAGTAGTAATGCACACAGGCCAACAATCGGAGCTTCCTTTCACCCTACCTCAGATCTGCCTCAGAATGACCATGGTGTTTGGAATACAACAGTCCCAGAAAAACCATCATGTCTCTCTTGCAATTCTTACTGGCTTCTGGGAATCATTGGGAGTTTTGAGACAACAAATGCAAAGCATGACTCTTCCATCTTGGACTGTATGTTATTTCCAACATACATAGTTCAAATTTGGCCCTTACTTTCTGATACTCAAATCTTTAGTTCAATCATTTGTCAACTTGAATAAAGAAATAATAATAAATTTTTAGATGTTTTAAGTTGGGTCTTGTATAACAAAATTTGGCCTGACTTTAAAACATAAGACCTTTATTGATTGCCATTTGCAACAAATCTTCCAATGAAAACTTGCATCTAACAATTCCAATTGAGTTTTCAAATCATTTCAAATAGTGAATCAAGTGAAACAAGTTTTCCATGATTATTGGAACTCATCAAATTCTCATGTTTGAAAAAACACACCTAAATATTCCCCAAAAACCACCTTCACATCAACAAGAACTAGTAGGCTTTGGTTAAACTGAAAGATTTCAATACCCCGTGTGCTGTAATAATTGGCACATCACTTCTCTTCCAAAGGGGAGCTACTTTTTTCCCAAGTGAACTTTTGCATCAAGCAATCCTTTTAACTTTCCAAACATGATCAAATACACCATAGCAAAAAACCACAATCAAAAGACATTTGATCAAAATCCCAAGTTTCTAAATAGTGGACAGTTTGCAAATGAATTTGCACATACAAATTTACATCACAAAAAAGACTCATTTATTGAGCTTGTATGAAAAGCAAATCCCACAATTGCCTACAAACTAGTTAAAAAGCATCTGCAAATCAAGAGAAAAAACTACTTTATTTTACACAACAGTAGAATCCTCTAGTTCATTGCATTCATGGCCATTCAATAATCTGCTGGAGAGTAGGTAGTAAAATTTCTTGAATCCATCTTAATTTCAAGAGCAGAAAATTCTCCCTCTTTTGTGTTTCTTTCAACATTTGATGTTGCAAAGAAGTTTGAAGATGGATTTCACTTCTTGTAATTGCTGCTGCTGGAGCTAATTTCGAGTAATTTTTATGAACTGAAAAAACTCATTTCTTATTTGAGCTTCTCTCTCCATTAGGTTGTGCTATGTCCACTGGGGAAAAACCTACATCAGCCCCTTTAGGGGTTTAGAAGTCAGGATGCTACAAACAAGGGCAGGAGATGACGACTCTGTCTGAGTTCATGACATGAGTCCCACCCATCATCAGGCCCAATTTGTTCCAGAACTCACATAAGAACACATAGGGCGTAGATGATGCCTGGGATGTATCCCAAAATTGTCAGTAGGAGACATATCCAGAACTCCATCTGCAAAACAAACAAACAAGCAAGCAAGGACGTGAGCAACTGAGCTTTTTCACTGCAATGCCGAGTTGCCTCGGAGTGCATCCTCTGATGAGTTCAGAGGTTTGTCTTTCACCAAAAACATGTGTGCCCCCACACTTTCACCTTCCTGCATCCTGCTGAAAATGGTGCAGAAACAGATAAACTCTGCCATGAAAATTTCCCTCTCTCTTAAGCAGATTGTCGAGCTACTACTACAACTGGGACACGAGTATAAAGAAGGATTGGGTCCTTACCATGCAGCCATACTTTAGGAACACGCCGAGAGGCGGCAAAAGGATGGCAATCAGGATATCGCAACACGTAGCTAGAACACCTCCTTTCCCCATATTGCAAAGCTCCGAGAAATAGTTACTCTGAAAGAAAGTAGTAGCTGAAAATATTCCTGGAAAAAAAAAATTGAAGTCTCACAACATCATCATCATCATCATCATCAACAACAACAACAAAAAAAACCGCACCTCACAAGAGACTTCTCACAAACACCAAACAAAAAACAGCAGACCAAGTTCATAATAACTTCTTCCATTCTTTCATCAAAATGCAAACGCAAAAAAACGACTTCAAATTGCAACCACTTCCAAAAAAGGAAAAAGAAATCTCAAAACAAAAAAAAGCAATCTCCGAGCTTCAAAGAAATTCAAAACGTGTAAGAGACCTCGATACATTACCTCAGAAAATTCGGTGACTAATTGCAACAAGCTCGAGAGAGAAGCAGCGGCACTCACGACAAGAGCTTTGCACACACACACACACACACACACGAGAGAGTGCTCGTCTGAGAGGACTATATTGGCGGAAAGGTCGGTGGTGAAGATGGGCGGAATCTGCGAGTAGAGGGCAGAATTCCACAATTAAATGTTTTAAAACTAGCCTTTTCCACATGTCGGAACCAGTTCATGACAAGTTGCGAACAAGAAAATTCCCAACCATGAACCCGTAATTGTTGCAATCCCCGGATGAAGGAAGGAACAAAGGCTGACCAAATTTATTTATTTTTATAAAAAAACAAAAAAGTTAAGTTCCAAAAAAGATAATAATTTGCATGTTTCAAGGAAATGGTCGGACGGACAAGACGTAACAACCCTATAATAACTTGTCACAATAATAAACTTTCTTCACATCCGATCAGATCAGCCCGTCCATCCGTCCATCCGAGCCTCCACGGACCACCACCCACACCAAAAGGAAACACACATCTTGGGGGGGGGAGGGAGGGTCAATGTTGGATGAATGGACATCATAATAAATTAGCTTTCTTCACATCCAATCATTGCACTAAACTTTCTTCACATCCAATCAGCCCATCCAACCCACCCACATATATATACAAATTTGAAACACACCTTGGATGGATGAATGGATGGATGAAATGGATGGATGAAATGGATGTTATTTATAATAACTTTCTTCACATTTGACCAGCCCATCTAACCCACCATGGAGGGGGGCTTCTCTTTGCACTCGGTTTACTCTTTGCAACACCAAATGGTGGGGTAAAATAAAATTCCAAAATTCCAAAATTTTTAGATTGACAAATTTTGCTAAAATTTTGAAAATTTTTTTTGCCAATTTTCTTATGTAAAAACTGGGAAAAAAAAAAAAGAAAAAAAAGAAAAGAAAAAAAGAACTATGCTCTTTGGAGGAAACCACAATTTAAAAAATTTGTTTGGGGGGGGGGGCCGGGGAATTTGTTTTTAAGACCCCCATAAATTGAAGCTGCTCTCAAGTACGAACTACAAAGCATGAGATCTTGCCACGTGTAAGAAACCGAGTAGCTTCATTTCAGCAGATTAGGCCCTGGCTCTGACACGTAGCAAGAATAACCTTCTCACTACATGCCCTACAATCTGAATAGGTACAAGTTTGTCCAGGTGTCAATTTTAACACGTGTCGTTCTGTACGTGGACCCCTCGTTGCACTAAGTAGTTGAACTAGTCCAGTACATGAACAGTTCACCTACGTGGCAACATTTTTAAAAATTTAATTTAACTTGGCAACTTTTTTTCTTTTAAAAAAATATTTTCTATTATTTTATTTTATTCTATTTTATTTTTGTTTGGGGGTTGTTGTGGGGAGGGGTGGCTGGCTGAAGACTCAAGACTCAACACAAAGGTGGCTGAGGTGGTAGGGGCCCAAATCTTCAGAAAAGACAATATTTAAAGCATAAAATAAATTTAAAAAATATTAAAGCACTTAATATTTATCCCAACATAAAATCTGATTCCTATTAAATATATAACTCTTGATATTAAGTATAATTGTGGGTTTAAGTGCTTTTAAACATTACAACAAAGTTTGCAAAAAATATATATGTTCAAGTGTTGAAGATTGCTAAAAATTTTAGTTCAAAATTATTAATTCATCTAAACCCACAAATTTATTTTTTTAATAATGAAAATATGAATATCCAACAAAACATTGTGTGAGTTGTAGATTTAGCATGTGAGAGGTGATTTACAAATTTTGTTACCAAATCTCAAGTGCAATATGCCAAAATGTTTGTGATAATTTTAAATCAACGATGATAAATTGGCTTTTGAAAGCATTCTTGGGGTTTATGTTTGTGATATAAGTGGGACAACATTTTGAGATGTTCAAGAATATCACAATTATAAAATGGTAAGCATGTGTGATATTTTTAGCAACATTTTAAAGGATTTAGGTGATATAACATGTGAAAAATATTATTTTGTTTTAATTGTTGTTTTGATGATGTAACAATGCTAGAGGACAAATTTATGCGTAAAACTAAAAAAAAAGAATAGAAGTGATCCACTTATGAGAAATGAGACAATAACCTTGCATGTTTATGCATAATAATTTGGAAAGATTTTTTTTTAAACCTTTGGTTTTAATTAAAATTTTAAATGTTGCCTCATTATTAATGTTATCCTAGAAACGTTATTATTCAAAAAAATTTATTGAATAAATTGCATTTCATTGTACTTTGAATTTATCAAAATGGTTCAAACATCACAACTCCTAACCCCTAATTGTTTAGAGTAGTCCAACTATATATGGTGAGAATTATTGATTTGAGCTAATTATTGATTCAGAATTATTATTGTGAATATGTGTTTTAATTTGAATTTGGATTCCCACCTCATCAACATTCACATTGTGATTATAATTATTTGATCTAAACCAATGTGTGAAATTACATGTTAACCTATTATATGTAGATATTTGATGTAGCTAATGGAGTTAATTTCTTCTTTCCAACATGATGTTTTTTTGCCTACTAATCATTGTTGAATTTTGAAAGCTTTTGTCCTTGAGGTGGTTTGTCTAGTTTGTCATTTGAAAAAATGATCTAGTAATTTTAAGCTTTCATAAATATCAACAAGGTGGAAGCTTTGAGCAATAGTTTGGAGTTATGGTTGTTTAGACTCATTTCATTTCAAGGTTTTACACCCTTGGAGTGACCAAATTAACTTTTTTTAGATCATCAAAGTAGCGGCATGAAAGTTCAAAAGTGGTTAAAACTTGATGGACAATGGGGTCACTTGTTCATATGCTATTGATTCATACCACAATAAACCCACCTTAAAAGGACATAAAAAACTATATCAATATGATTATAATGTGTATTTGTGCAAAAGAATGATATGGAGATATTGTAACCCATAAATGGATTGAAAATAGATATTCAAAGTTGATTATAGATTTTTCACAAGTTTGAACTTGAAGGGACAATAACATTTCAATTTGCAATTTGCAACACCAGTTTTTAGTGTGGCAAAACACATGTCAAGAATTATTAACATATTTCAAATATAATAAACTCAAATAGAATTGAGAAGTAACTTGACAATAAGGTTTACATAGATATGCAAATCTAACAACACTTCATCAAGTGGGAAATGCAAGAGTGACATCCACATTTCAACAAGAGTTTTGTTCCCATTCAATGATCAAAACTCAATTGTTGCATCACTTAAGTATGAAGGTTGGATTGAAGAAATATTGTAGTTAGATTCTAGGCATTTCTAAACTATTTATTTTCTATGTAATTGGGTGGTGGCAAATTTTGAAGGTTCTAATGCAATAGTGAAAAGTGATGAGTATGGGTTCATTTCAATGTTCATTTTGACCATCTCATTTCACTTTTTGTTGAGTCTTCGGCTTTCCCAATGCACATGAGAAATGAGTTTAAAAAAAGTTTCCCAAAGCTAGCAAGAAAAGAGAAAAACATATGCTCAATTTCATCCATAGTGACATATGTAGCCCATTCAAAGTTAGACCCCTAGGAAGAGTTCAATATTTCCTCACCTTCATTGACAATTGAAATCATAACATCTAGTAAGTCAAGTTTTTGAAATTTAAGAATTGGGCATTTGAGGCCTTCCATGAATTTAAAAGGACTATTGAAATTAAAACTAGACAAAAAATGAAGGCTTTAAGGATTAACAATGGAGGAAAGTACAATTTAATTGAATTTAACAAGTTTTGCAATAAAGTAGGTAGTATGAGGGAGTTGAACATAAAATACTCCATTAGCAAAATGGTGTGGTAGAATGCAAGAATTAGGTGATACTTGATACAACCAAATTTATTGTTGTTAAAGGAGCTCTTCCAAAATCACTTTGGGAAGAATTAGTGAAATATGTTTGTTATTTGTAAAACAAAAGACCATCCAAAGCAGTCAATCAAAAAACACCACTGAAAGTATTCACTAGAGAGAAGCAACTAGATCTTGTTGATTTGAATGTTTTTGGAACTAAGCCCATATACACATACCTAAAATCAAAAGAGGCAAGTTGGAAAACAAATCTTGGAAAAGGACATTTGTTGGAGTTGATGGGAACAACTAAGGTTACAAGTGTTACACACATGCCCTCAAGAAGATAATCATTTAAAAAACATTGTGATGAATGAGTTTGGACAACATAGATTTGATTTGGAGGCAATACCATCAAGGTGGAGCATGAAGTATACGCACCATACATAAAATAATTTTTTTTTCCCATCCTCATTGCAAGATCACAAGAAAGGGTGATTGCAAGAAAAGGTGGACCAATTCTAGCAAAGTGTTTTTTTAATGATCCAATAGCACCATGGAATTGGAAAGTAATGCAACATAAAAAACCAAGAAGGTAAAAAAACGTTTAGTAACATAAGGCATTATAACAACATGACAACCTGAACAAGGTGGGGTTCAAAACACCAAGCAACAAGGGGGCATTGTGTTACCCCTCAAGCAAGAGGAGGTGCTTAAGGTAGGCACATTTTGACAATTGCCTGGATCACTATGTGACTTTGGTGATGACAGAGGTGATAAAAAGGGGCCATCCAAGCAATGCATTGTTAAAGGAGGTTGGGAAGGGCTTGTACGTGCTTGGAATGCTTATTGCTCTTATACCCCAAGTAGTTCTAGCTTTGTTACCACCCCAAGTGTTACCAACTTGTTCGAAAAAACTACGAGCAAGCAATTGCCATAGCCAATTTACCAACCTTCCAAAATCAAGATCAAGTTTCATCTCATGAGGAAAGAAAAGAAGAGCCACTTCAAATTAAAACCTTCACCACCCTAAACCACCCAACTTTTAGAAGAAGCTTTTTGTTTAATTTTGTTTTAAAAAGGTATAAGAGCTTTGGTACCTTGCACCCCTCCCAAAAAAATTCAAAATAAAATAATCATTTGAATATATATTTTTATATTGTGAATAAGGGCTAAGAACCAAAACCCTACAGGGTCCCATTACCCTGTTCAAGTATCTATTTTTATTAACAAAAAAACTAGTTAAATTCTCATGATGCCTAATTTTCAACTTAATGAAAATTGGGGTGCTCTATTTTTAGTCCAAGTATGGGATCTAATGATAATTGGCAAGATTCAAGGTGAAAATCAACCTAAAAATTGAAATGGTTTTCACTCAATTTTAAATAATCGAGCCCAACACAACTTATAACCTAATTACTTTACATTCATCAATGTGATAAATGTTACTTAACTTTAACCAACATTGTATATAGGGGATGAATGATAAACACCCCTGCCCCACAACCTTAATGTACAATTGAACTTTTGTTAGTTTGATTCCCTTTTGCGTAAATAAATGTAATTTTAGTCATCTTCCTAAGTGTGATCAACATTTGTTTTTCCTTAACACTTTCAAACCTTTAGTTATGAATGGAGAAAATAATGAAGCTTTTGGTCCATTGATTCCTTCATTACTCAATGAAATAGTTTTGCAAGACATATGGCCAAGGGTCCTTGATATTTATTACTATTGCAAGCTTAAACCTTTGAAACTTGTTTGTAAGCAATGGTTGAAGGAAATTGTGAGATTAAAAGAATAATAGGAACATTTATGGCAACTAAATCTTGAAAGGTAGGAGGAATCATGCTTATGTTATGAGAAATGGTTGGATGACTTAACAAAGGAGTTGAAGCACAACCTTGATTATTGGTCTCCATATGAAAAAGGTGAGTGCATTCAACCCATCATTCTTGAGAAAATTGGTATTGAAGGTAGACAATTTAATTTTGCCATCCAAAAGTATGCAATAATTTCAAGGTTCGTTGTTCTTATGCTCAACAATGGTTGCTTGAACTATGTTGAGAAGAATGATGAAATTTAGGGTATTTTTTCCTCCTTGTGTAGCTTAAGCATCTATTTGCATTGAATGAATATTTGTTTGCCCAAATTTTTAATGAAAATGTCAATAGGTTGTTGAATAAATGGGATGTAAAACACTTTTATCCATGGTTTACATAATTACATTTTTTTAATGAAATTTTTTTGGGGGTAATTTTATAGGGATTCAATATATGATATATTGAAGGAAAATTAACTTAAATGAAAAACCTTGTTCAAAAAACTTAACCAAAAAACATTATGAACTTTTGAATGTTTTAAAGTGAACTTTACTTTCAAAAGTCCATATCATGATCATTTATTAATGGATTTCAATTTTTTTTTCTCTTAACATATATGTTAAGAAATTATATAGTTAGACTTTTATTCACATAATTTTTATTATTTAATTAATCATCTTTAATCCCCCACTTAAGCAATGATATCATAGTAAATTATAATTTTAACATTATTGAAGGGACTTTTTATGGACGATTTATTTATTTTATAATGAGATTTTCAGATTTTTTTTATTTTCAAATATTAGAATGTTTGCTTTAAACTTAGTTAATGATTATGTTTTTAATCAATAGAGACTTCACTTTTTGACTCTAGTGCCTCTTAAAACTATTACCTTCATTTTGATGTTTTAGAGTAGGCAAGTTTTTGGGAAAAAATTGTTGCTAAAGCCAACATCCATGATTGCACCAACAAACAACAATTTTTTCTTAATGCTAAGTAAATGAAATTTGGAAATATTCTTTATTTCATCAGTTTTGAATTTTGCAATCATTTTGCCTTCTTTAACTATGTTATGGTTATCTCCTCCTAAAATTGCAATGGTGTTACTATGGCATTTTTTTCTAGGAAACTAATAGGTCACTATTTCTTATTACATGCACTGTTGCTCCAAAATCAAAATACCAAGATGGATACATTCAAGTTAAAAAGAATCAACTAACATGTAACTAGTATTTTATTTTTTATGATTTAATGTTTAAAATTATACTAATGTTGTAAACTTTTTTAATGTGTTTACATAAAATGGAGTCTTGATTATTGAATGAAGAAATATATTATGGAAATGTGTGGAATGATTTGGAAGGAATCTAATGAAGGTAAAATATTAAAAAACACTCCTAAAGCATTGCAAGTAATGTTTTTCCATTACTTAATGGATAATGATTCCTAAATGAATTTTTTTGTGAAAATTTTCTAAGCAATTTTTTACATAATAGTATAATGCAACATCTTTTTTAATCATAAATTTTTTAAATGATTTTCTCAATTTACAAATGAAATATTCTTAAGATATTTTAGGAATATTTTGAAATAAGTAATCATTATGGGGTACCATTGGCACCTATTAATTTGAATGCACCCAAAAAAAATTGAAGACATCTTAAGTAGGTACTTTCATAGACTCTCTTGTTTTTCATGGTCATCTATAGAAGTGTTATTTTCTTTAGCTTCATTTTCAAATTGTGGGTTAAATGTCATATAATGGACTTGTTGGTAGTGGGAGAAGCTCTAAAGTTGTCCATTTAGTTCCTTCATTTTGATCACCAACCTTTGAATCTTGCAATCATGTTCCTAATGCCCTTTGGTTCCATAGTAAAGGCAACTCTTGGGTTTGGAGTCATTTTGAAATGTTTTTAGATTTGTGTTAGCCTTTATGGTTATGCTTCCATCATTGGCACTCTTGGTTGGGATTCTTCTCCTTTGAATTGTGGTATTGGATTTCTTTATGGCTACCTTCTTGCTTGTGGTCTACTTCCATCGGATGTATTTTCTCTAAAGTTGTGATTGTTATATTTTGGAACTTTGTTCTTGTGGGCCTTCGCACGAACAATCAATGGATTTTAAGAAACTCCTTTTCACTGTTTGTTTTGATCTCCATTTCTTCATTCAATAATCAAGACTCCAACTCTTCCAATGTTGACATAAAATCTTTGCTAGTCAACATTTTCACAAAGAGATTATATTGACTTGGAAGAGAGTTTAGGATCATAGGGACAATCAATTCTATAGGAACTTGGAGAAGTCTATTCCTTTTATATGATAAAAGTTTCTTTCACATTTTTGAAGTACTCATCCATACTTAAATTATCATCTTTCTTCATGGTTACAAATCTTTTAGTAACATTAGTTTTCTAAATCCTAGGTGTAGTTTCGTACTTATCCTTAAGGTACTCCCAACATTCATGAAAATTTATGAACTCACTGATAAACAATGTGATTACATCTTTGAATAAAAGATTGATTGCACTCAACGTTTTGGACTTGATTTCATTTTCTAGTGGTGATGAAGACATCTAGAAAACTCTCAACATACTTCCAAAGAATTTCCTTTTGCAACAAATTCATCATTTTGAATGATAAGATTAAATAGTTTTGGCTTCCCTCAAGATGACTTCATTTTGGAATAGAAATATTGAAGTTGATAGTAGAACTTTAAGGTGATCTTTGAGTATTGAAAATTTCCCTAGGATTTATGGTAAGCTTTAATATCCTCCATTCCAACTTCATCTATTTTTGTTATGGTTTCCTTAATTTTCCTCCTTCTCCTATTTGAGATTTCTTGCTTCAACCCTTTTGCTTTGATACCATTTTGGAAATATTCTAAAAGATCTAATTGATTAGCCGATTTTAAGGTGAAAGAGGGATTAAACACTTCAATGAGTAAACGAGAGAAAGAGAAGAAGACAATGGAATAAAGAAAGGTCACATGTGGTTAAATAGGAGATTAACTTAATGACTTGGTTGATCTAGAAGCTTCTAACCTAATTACCTTATAGTCATCAATGTGATGAATGTCACCTAATCCTATCAACACTATATATAGGGGATGAATGACAAATACCTAACAATTGCAACTATTGGAATGAAACAAGATACCTTAATTGAACATAAGGAGGTAGTTACCATGTGTGAGGGAAGCTCAATGTATGTAGACATAAATAGGAACTTGCATTTAATTCATTGTGGACTAAATTGTTAATTTAAAACATTTTCAAATTGGTGGTTGGGATCAAGTTTTTTACTAAATTTGAGGCAAAACATAATTAATATATATTGTTGCATCATTTGGTTGCTCCCAAGTTTTAAAAAATTCTTTAATTTTGCAACTTCCAAAATGCTCAATTGTTAGTTTTGAACTTTTCAAAAGTTCAAAATTAACTAAATACATGATTAGGATAATATTGGACACTTATCGAATGATAAAGGATTGAAAAGAAGAAATGAAATAAACAATCAGCAAGAGGTACTAAGCAGATGCGGTATGTAAGTTTTGCCCAAAAGACCAACTATCATTGGAGTGTTGCCATTGGAATCCCAATAATCTGAATAACAAGCTACAAGAAAAGCAAGAGGTAAGGGTCAAGGGGGTAAGAACCTGGCAACCCTATCAATCTACATGGAAGTCCAGCAAATCGCAGAAACATCCCCCAGGTATTGTCAAATGCATGAAAACAGAAAAAATTGGCCCCCAAATACACTAGCTACAATTGTAACCAAAAGACCATAGGGCTACCAAGTATCCTTTCCGCTCTGAGGCCCAGGCTTTGTTTCAAAAAAGAGCCATGCATGAGGAAAAGCAAGCTCAAAAGTCAGGAGAGAAAAAATGGAGGACACCTTGATCAATATGGTCTTAGTGCCATTACCACCCATAGCAAATCTCCAGAGGAGGTAGCATTTAGGTCTGGAGAACCTCTGAAGGGTAAGGGACCCTGGGATTGGAAAGAAGAGGAGAGATTGCGGCAGTTGATGGTGGATACCATGCAGCAATTACAAAAGGAGGTAACAATTTGCACAGGAGCAGTCAGTCTATATGGTAGAGACAGCCTGCATGGTGAAAACCTCTTTGTTGCATTGATCATAGCCATATGAATGTTGCATGATGATGGGATTCCTCAATGATGAATATGTCGTGGCCAAACATTAGAGTGGTTGAGATGCATGATCGTTGTTGACATTGTTGGTGCCATTGGCTTGGGGATGTCAAGTGGCACAGATCCTGCACCAAGACCAGTGCTATGTATGAACCTCGGAGCAAAGTCAATTTTCTATAGAAACCTCTGGACCTGATAAATGAGAACTGCATCCACAAAGCCATGATGCTAAAACATAGTTGTCACAAACTTGTGGGGATTGCAGAGTGTTTATTTGGGCAGCTGATCAGCTGTCTGACTCTGAAATGGAGATTTGTTCCAACCCTAGAATGCATACCCAGCTCCTGGAAGACTTTGGAACAACTGATTAAGTATAAGCTAACCGGCTTTGTGGGATGCACGAACCAGCTGGCTTCATAGATTCCAACACCTGTACTGCATCTGCCATACTGGGCCGCGTGGCAGGTACCTGCACAGGAGCCAAAGACACTATCCATCTGCATTAATCCTATATGGTCTGATGAGTAATGTGAATGTACTCCAAGAACAAACTTGCACTGACCTTGGAAGTGCAAATGATAGCCAGTTTCAGCACTTGGCCAATCTCACTTTCTGGATAGAAGCTGAGCTTGGGATCGATGCAACTACTCAATCTCCCATGTTCCAGTCGGCTCCTGACAAACTCCCCTAACACAGTAGAATTGCCACCATTTCCCTCAACAGGCTCCCGACCTGTGACCAGTTCCAGGAGCACAACTCCAAAGCTGTAGACATCACATTTTTCAGAAGGACGAAGGCCCTGGCACACCACTTCTGGGGCTGCATATCCAAGGGCTGTGTGGAATCTTCTGCTTGAGGTATAACTGCTGTGCCTTGACAGGAACTTGCCCAACCCATAGTCACTAATCTTAGGCTCAAAGTTTGTATCCAGGAGCACGTTGGTTGATGTCAGTTTGAAGTGCATGATGGGTACACTGCAGGTCATAGTGCAAGCGTGGGACAAAGACCAGAGAACATTAGTGTGCTAACTCTTGGGCTGTGGTAACAAAAGACACCCAGCAGGGAGGAACCACTCATGTGAATGCCAATCAGAGAACTACAACTGCAAAGCCATTTGACGAGGACAGTGACAAAGCAGTGTGTTCTAAAAATCCATAATATTAAAATGCAGATCAGGATGGTGGATTGTTTTTGTCTATTTGCTATGACATCAAAGAGCCGATTGCATGTCTAGGCACTTCATCTATGACTGTTGAATGACTGCAAGAAACTCCCACAGCAATTCAATCTAAACTCCAACTGGAACACTAGTGTGACCTTAGACTGGTGATGGAAGTCATGCTTTGAGTGAATTGAACTCAGGAGTTACCAACCGGAAAGCATGGTGAAGATAGGCAAGGCCTCGTGCAATCCCCAGTGCAATGCGGTGGCGCTGCAACCAGGTGAGGGTTGTGGGTTGGCCATGAAGATGATAAAACAGTGTTCCATTGGGTATGTAGTCACACAGCATCAGCTTCAGCTTGGATGACCAGTAATAGCCTTGAAAAGCAACAAGGTTCTGATGCCTCATATGACCCAGACTGTTGATCTCCGTCTCAAGCTCCTCAAGATCTTTTATTTGGTCCAAAGATTTTTGATTTAGCACCTTCACTGCAATTGTCAGCCCTCCATGCAGTCTTGCTTTATGGACTGTACCAATGGAGCCTCGCCCAACTACACACTCTTTATCAAACAGTGCTTTTGTTACTGCCTCCCAATCCTGATACCTTGCAGGAAGAACATCATCAAACAGAACAAGCTTCCCCACAATGGGGCTTGTATTAGATGACCCAATATCACCCTCTACTAGTAGCAATTCTTGTTTCCTCTTGTGCTGCTGATTCCACCCCCTAAGATGTAGAAGAGCAATCACAATTACAGCTATAGCAAGGGCCCCAGCAGCTGTGATTGCAAAAATTGCTGTTGCACTCAGGAAGACTTGTTTATGATCCTTGTTTATGACTGGAAGTGTTGTGCTTGTGTTTGGATGGAACACTGTTGTTGGCACATGCACACAAAGGATTTCCAATGGTATGCCACATAGACCAGGATTTCCAATATATGAATCTGCATTGAACTGCCTCAATCTTGTAATCTGGGGGATGGTTCCTGAGAGAGAGTTGTATGAAACATTAAAATAGGTTAGCTGCTTCAGATTTCCCAAAGAAGATGGGATGCTGCCAATGAAGGCATTGTATTGCAAGGCCAATTCTCGTAGGCATTTCAATTGCCCAAGTATGGAAGGTATGCTGCCACTTAGATTGTTGTTGGACAGGTTCCTGCACATCATAATGCCCTGAGTCTGTATTACAAGGAAGCAGAGGAAATTATCTTGCCAAAGGCCGTATTCCTGAGAGAATCTTTCCTGCAACTTGACTGGTGGGCTGTTTGGGTCATGCAGGAAGTAGCTGTTCAACACTCATCAATACAAGAACAATGCAGTAAGCAGACTGTTTATCAATAAAAAAGCAAAGCAGTAAAAAGGGGGTCAAGAGAAACAAGAATACGTACAAGGTGATCAAAGAAGTACATCTTCTAAGAGCAGATGGGATGCTCCCTTGAAGTTTCAAATCTGACAAGTCAAGCACCTCCAGTGCACCAAGGTGTCCAATCTGTGGAGGTATGACTCCATCTATCAGGTTATTTGCTAATCGCAACAGAATGAGTCCACTCAACCCACCTATCTCTACAGGGATTCTACCACCTAGATTGTTGCTGCTAACATCAAGTGACATGAGATCTCTGAGCTGGCCAATCTCTGGAGGCAGGAATGAAGACAGCTGATTGCTCGAGAGGTTTACAGAGATAAGATAAGAGCAAGTATTCAGGGCTGTGGGAATAGCCCCCTGAAAATTGTTGCCAGCAAGGTTCACATTCTGCAACAACATGCAGTTACCTCCATAAAAGGGGAGTTGTCCAGCTAGGACATTGAAGGACAGATCAAGGGTTTGCAAGCTGGGTAAGTAGACAATATCTGCAGGCACCTCTCCTGAGAGACAGTTATTGCTCAGAAGAAGTTCTTCAAGATAGCTTAACTGGCTCAGCTGCAGAGGAAGGCTCCCTGATAGCTGATTGTAGCCCATATTGAGGACTCGTAAAGAAAGGAGACTCCCAAAGGATCCTGGAATAAGGCCTGAGAAATTATTCCTTTGAAGTGACATGTTTTCAAGCAGCATCAGCCTTCCAAGAAATGATGGAATGAAGCCTTGGAAATTATTTGATGAAACATTTAGGCTGGTAAGTTTCATGCAGCTTCCAAGTGAGGTGGGAAGGTAGCCTGTGAACATGTTGGCTGCAAGAGAGATGACTCGTGCATGCCTGAAGCCATAAAATAGGAAGTCAGGAATTGTTCCTGACAGATTGTTCACTGAGAGATCAAGGATCCCCAAGCCAGTCAAGTTGGAAAACGACAGAGGAAGACCACCTGACAGCGCATTGTGGCTCAAATCCAGCTTCCACAGCAGAGTACCTGTTAACCAACCAATAAAACAATCAGAAAGAGGATTTTCTGAGGAATGCTGAAACATGATTTGCCTGACATTATCTTGCGTGCTTATTATGGTCAATGTTAGATCTTCAAAAAGCTTTTAGAAAATTGAAAGCATACAGGTTCAAGTGCAGTTGATTTACCAATTTCTGAGAGCTCTGTCCAAGGGACAGGGCCAGACAGATTATTCCTTGAGAGCACTATACTGCGGAGGTTTTGTAAATGGCGAAACTCAGGGGAGATGGGTCCTGCCAACTTTGTGTTCTGAAGGTTGATCTGTTTGACTTTGGATTGCAGGTCGCAGGTGATCCCGTACCAATGACATGGAGATTGGTCTGAGGCATTCCATGATTTCAGTACCCCAAGAGGATCGTTCACTCCCCCCTTGAAAGCCAAAAGGGCCCACCCTTCATCATTTACAAGAGCCACCACTAGCGTCTCATCCAGTACCAGAGAAGCCACCAGAATTATGCAAATTAGGATTGTGGAGAGAAGACACTGTAATACATGTCTATGCAGTTCCATTTTTTGGATCGAGAAGACATGCCTTGATGAAACCCCCAACACCAACAGAGTGGTCATCTACAAGCTTCAATATTGCTCCTGTCCTTCTCCTCATCAGTTGCTTCATACCATCATCACAATGTGGCCAACAATATTGCTTCACGAATTGCTGTAAAAATTTTGGCGCCATGATCCTCCCTTCATGCCTTGCAACTGTCATGAGCTTGTGTTTGCATAGTATTGAGTATCCTGGATGCAAGTCAAGAACCTACTGCAAAAGATTAGCATCTGAAAACTAACATGGTCATAGTCGGGCTTAAGCTCCTTTCTCTGCATCAATTTGGTCCCAGCTCTTGCGTCAATCAATCAACTTGTAAAGAGTTTTTGCACCTCCTGGTTCATATTCACTGCGTCGTTTTGTTCAAATTTCGAAGCAAAGAAGAGCAGTAATCGAACAAGAGAAGTGACTGGAACAAGAGAGGATTGCAACAGACCGACAGAGAACGAATTCTGACAAGAGATCTCACCAAATGTGCAAAGAAGCAACTCGCGATTCACAACTCTTGAGTGTCGAAGGAACTACTGCTCTAGTAGATCCAGCTAGAAAGGACGCACCAACGCAAAGATGCAAACACAAACCAAGATTACGATCACGACTGTAATGGTTGTTGTAGAAGCACACGACATGATCTTGAACAACTCCACAATAGAGAGATCACACCGATGGCAATGTCGAAGCTGGAACAAAAAGGAGAGCAACAAAAAAGCTTCATGCAGATCTCATCCCCGAATCCCTTGATTTTGCTAAGTTCTCTTCGTTCCACAAGGAGAGAACCTGCATGCGTTGCAGAATTGAGGAAGAGAAGAATCATGCACAAGGAAGAGACAAGAGAAACTGCAAAATGCAACAAAGTGCGCAGTTGTGCACATCAAAAGTTTCTGATCTCCGGAGAAGAGAGAGAGTCGACGTTTAAAAACTTCATAACGAAAGATTCTTGCAGAAAACAAACTACACAGAGAAACAGAAAACTGGATCATCGGACTCAAAATTGAACACAAATTGTGAATCTGGAGCAAAGAAGATCAAAGAGAAAATAAAAGCCTGGCTGTTTCAAAACACACTAGAGTCACAAACACAAACAAAAACATGCAAGAATAATCATGCACAAGAAAGAGATAAGACAAATTGCAAAATGCAACAAAATGCGCGTGCGTGTACATCAGAAGTTCCGATCTCAGGAGAAGAGAGCTCGACGTTTGAGAACTTCAAAACGAAAGCCTGTTGCAGAAAATAAATTGCACAGAAAAACAAAATCTGGATCATCTGACTCAATTGAACGCAATTCTGAATCTGGAGCACGAAAATGGAGGCGAAGAAGATCAAAGAAAAAAGAAAAAAGAAAAAAAGAAAAAAGCCTGACTGTTTCAAATCACACTAGAGTCACAAGTTACACAAACAAAAACATGCAAGAAACATACAAGACAAAAAACACGTACCTCAGAAAAGCAGCAGCGATTGACAGAGACGGAGGAGGCTCAAGCTTTGTTCCGTTGAACGTACCGCCCCGGAGCTCCAAATTTCGTTTTGAAAGATTTTCAAAACCAGTGTTCAGATCCTTTCCAAATTTCGCTTCTGATCTTTTTTTATTTGTCATTCCTATGGATTTTTTTGATGTTTGCAAGTTCCAAAAGAAGACAAAACACACTCTGATATTATTGCGCTCTGCATGGATCAAATTGGAGAGGGAATTGCAGCTACCAGATCTCAGGCTGGTGTTGTGCCGTTTGCATTGCATGTGAAGTTTACTTGCACTGAGATACAAATGGCCCAAATTCGCCAGATTTCGAAGAAAAAAATTTCCAGATCGCCAGATTTTGATGACAACTTCCAGTAGGTAGCCAAGAATATAGAAGGATTCTGTTTTTTTTGTTTTATTTTTTTTATCCTTCGTTCATATCTAGTATATAGCCAAATTTGGCTAAATTACTTTCTTGATGATTGCCAGTTTGATTACATCACAAAAACCTTAACAGAAACTCTAGTCTAGATTGCCAAAAAGTGAAGTACTTCATGGATGGAGCTATTATGGAAATTTTGGCATGGCAATTTGAATTAGGTGAAAACTTGAGCTTTTTAATAAGGTTTATTTCCTACATTAATGTCTGGGATGTTAGATTATGTTATTTTCTTGATCACATTGTGTGACATAATCTTCTGATGAAGTTGTAATAGTGACCAAAATCTTTGTTGAAGTTCTAAAAACAATTGTTGAATCTGCCAACCAACCTCAAATGTTCTTGAATGGTCTCACCCTTGCCCATTATGTTGGGTGCATCTCAAAGCTCACCATAAAGGACTTGACGACCGGTGTCTTACCCAACCTAATGGGTAGGGGCTTGACCATTCCACAGTACTTATTTCATACACAAAGCGCCCAGGCATTACCAGAATTAATTAAGGCTCACAAGAGTGGTAGTTGAATTGAGGCTTGGTCCTTGAGAGGTCACTTCCATTATATTTCAAATGGCATGCAAAACAATTGTAGGACACAATTTATTGAAAAAAAAGTGTAAAAAAATCTCATTTATATGTATATAAGTTGCTTATAATTTATCAAGAAACCATGCTAAAATATACATTTAACATTTATATAATATATCTAAAATAAATTCAAAATATATCATTATTTCATAACAAACCCTTCTTCAACCTTGGATCAGCATAAGACCCACAGACATGTAAGGGTCCATGAATCTCTGTACAAATACCAATTACAACACATCATGGCATTCACCTTCACTTCATTCAATATAATTGTCAATACAAAAGAGAAAATAATATGCCAGTAATGAGCTTTTGTTTGTTTCTTCAACTATTAAATTGAGTCAATCACCACTCTTCCTTCATACAAGGACCACAGTAGTCTAAAGGGGAATCTCGCCACTGTCAGCCACTGTAACTTTCCTCTTGGTCTGTCCACCTTGTGTTCCTTCCGCCTCCACTTTGTACACAACATCAAGGCCACTTATGACCTTGCCAAACACAACATGTCTGCCATCCAGCCTTCAAACAGAAGAAGATACCCCTCTGTTACATGATGTACTCCCAATAAGACAGATCCAAGTCATTACACCATGAGCTATTGGAGGTCAGGGAGAGGGATTCAGCAGTGTGCAACTTGTAAGTTTGGGGTAGATGGAAAACAACAATCATGCAAGGGCAAAAAGATACCAGCTTGTTTTGACAGTTGTGATGAAGAACTGAGAGCCATTTGTGTTTGGACCAGCGTTTGCCATTGACAATATCCCTGCAGCAGTCAAGTTTCAGATATCCTGATTCTTAAACAAAGAGCAGAGCGCTACTGATAAAGAGGTTTCGCAGAAAATTTCTGTCAGCATCATTTCCAATTGCATCAAGATATGGCAATTTTGAGTCTAGGTGCAGCACTTCAAAGAATCAAGAGAAATGGCCATGATATGCCATACAAGACAAATCAGACCAAGGAGGAAAGAATGCTTAATCAGACATGGACATCTATCTGTGAAAAGAATGCCACACCTGCTCCAGTGTGCTTCAGTTTGAAGTTCTCATCTGCAAACTTCACACCATAAATGGATTCACCTCCCCGCCCATTCCCATGTGTGGTGTCCCCACCTTGAATCATAAAGCTGGGAATGATGCGATGGAATACAGAACCCTTGTAGTGCAGCGGTTTGCCACTTGGCCCTTTACCTTTCTCCCCTGAATCCAGATGCATAACCACATGGCTATATTAAGCTGCATAGTTTGAAATTCATTTGATTCGTTACATTATTCCCTGCAATCTGCACAAGAAAAATTGCTCATAGTAGCCACACAGCTGCTGTCTAGAACCAAAAGCTACACATTTGATGCAAATCCAGTGTACCACAGAAACCAATCCATCTGAAAGACAGCAGCCAAAGCTTACCAGTGCAAAGTGCTCGGAAGTTTTCTGTTGACAACACAACAAAGAGCTATCATTAGATGAACATGAGAAATACCCTCTTCCAGAGCAGAGGTGCATACAGAAAAAGTACCACTTCAAAACCCATATTCTGCTGTAATTTTCTTTGATCAAACAATTCAGCCTGAATTCCAAACCATTTCTCTACCAAGTCTAAAACTAAATCGATTAGCAAAGAAAATTTGCAGCAAAGAGGCCGACAGTTGAAAGACATACCGACAGTTTTGGGGACTGCATTGCCAAAGAGGCCAATCACCACTCGACCTGGCACACATCATATTAAGTCCTTCAAGATCACTCTCATCTGAGGTCTGAGAATACTTGCATCAATATTCAATAACTTGATGTAAACTTGATGTAAAGATGCCAAGGGATCTATACCAGCATTAACACCATCAATGTCAATGTCGAAAAAGACTTTATGAGTGATCTCCTCCAAGTTGTCTTGTTTCGCCTGTTGCACAGCACCAACTTTTTTCTGCTCAGTTTACACAAAGAACATACAGTTTGCTATTCTCCCAGAGACATATCATCCTACCGCATTTCTGCACATGCAATCAAAGTAGCAAACTGCCCAAAAGACGGAGGAAACGAACGCTACCAAAACAAAAATCCGAAAACAAGCATAAGTAGTAGAAAAGAACAAGAAGCAATAACTTCAGATAAAAGAAAGAAAACTCCACAATAATACTTTCCAGATAAAAACTGCTACTACTTATCTTTCTCAGCAATAACAACAACAACAAACCCTTCTCAGTAGCCATCAATCAGAACCCCACAAACAGCACTTGAACTTTATTTTCATTTTAATTAAAAAACGAAAGGAAGGAAAATCACCTCAACAGATACGAAGAATGTCAGCAAGGAGATCGCCAGTAACAATGCAAGCCTCGCCATGTTTGTATTCCGCTTGCTGCACACAAGGAACTTCTACTCCGTCTTCCGCCGCCTCTTCTTCTTCTTCTTCCTCTTCGTCTTCTCCAAAACGCAGTGCATCTAGGGTTTCTTCTTCATCGGGTATAAATGAGGTCCCAAGACTGGGGGACGCTACGCAATTCCTTTAGGCTTTCCTTTTCCTCAGGTTCGAAGGAGGTCCCAAGAGTGGGAACTTAACACTTAAGCTAATTCCATTAGGGGTCACTCTTGGCCCTTAAAAACCCGGCCAGATTTTCATAGTGTATCCAAAGATACTCTTACAAAATGCATTAGGGCCACCACTGGGCCTTACAAAATCGGCTCCAATTTCATAAAGCCTTGGAAGCTTGTACCACTAGATACGAAATTGTTATTTCTCATGTACTTTCTTCTCCTCACAACACTTGTAACTCTTTGTAAGAGATTGTTGTTCGATTGTTATTAGCATCATGTTTGTTGTATTGGAAGTTTAATGGTAGTGATTGTCCTATCATGCATATGTCATATGGGAGTTCAAAATTTGCAATGTAAGCTTCTTTCTCATAAGCTCTCATTGACATTTAATTTGTGGTTCATATGTTTTTACTTGAAGATTTGATTCAAGGTTCAATTTAAACTTTACTATGTGCAAAATCAATGGTGTAATTTAAGTTATCAAGAAGTCACTAGGCACTTGATTTGCTTTTCCTCACCTTGCATGCTAATTTCATATCCTTGGATCCAAAAACCTAAGTTTGAAAAATAATTTTTACATTAAGTTTTTGAGACACATTGATAGGTGCTGTTAGTTGAGAGCTATAGAATTGTAGTGTGTGAAGTGCTAATGATTATGAAAACCAATTTTTCCATAGAGAGTGGTTCAAGTTCTTAGGAAAGACCTTCGTGAGAATCACCTAGGGAAACTTCTCCCATAACAATTGAAAATTCTTATCACACTTATGTTTGCATTAAGTGTGATTAGAGTGCTAGAATTTTGTGTCACATTTCCATCTCATATTCCTAGCATCCTTCCAATATGAATGGATTATGCCTATTTGTTTTCTAGTCACCAACACATTAAACCCATGTCAAATTAGTTAACATAGGTATATTGTTGTCAAATTACTAGGCAAATTTTTTGGTTGATTAAAGGACATCAATGTGATAATTTGAAATAAGAAATTTCACCAAAATGCATGTCGTGTAACCAAACAAACAAAATTGAAGTCAAACCGAAACAAACTTGACAAGAATATGTTGTATTTATATAAGAAAACACTTATGGCAAAAGAATGTACAAGTCCAAAGAAAAAACAAAGATGAATTGTATACATTTTTGTGACAATGAAGCCAAGTGGGCAAAAGAATCACATATTTGAATAAGCAAATAGCCCCATCTAAATCTTCAGCTAAGGAAATATCACATATGAATTCTCATAACTAGACCAAACATATTCTCTTATAATATATATGAATAATTTTTTTGAAGAATGTTAAAATAATCCCAAAATAAAAATTAGCACAAATGGTCATTTGGGGTTAAAAACATTAAAAACCACAAAAACAAAAAATAAAAACATGAGATGTGGTGCAAGATAAAAATGAAAACGGATTTTTATTATGCTGATATATGCAAACATGAATATGAAAAGAACATGACAAGGCTATAGTGTAAGATCATGCATAAAACTTGTGTTGAACATATTGGAGGAAATAAAAGGTTTTACTTCTATTTATACCTCTTTGGGGACTTAGTTTAAGGAAACTTCCAAAGATGTTTTTATGTGTGCATCAAGTAAAAAAGCTTATTGAAAACCTTCTTAACTATGAATTAAATGAAACTTAAATTAACTTGAAATTGATTATAATTAACTAGGAATTAATTAAGATTTAACTAAGAATTAATTCAAATTTAATTGAGAGTTAATTAAAAGTTAATTAAGAATTATGGATGAACATCATGAATGAATTCCATCCATTAGAAGATGGTGTTTAATGTTTGCATTTATCACATCACCTCCCTTTCAAATGACGAATTCCACAAGGAGCGACCTTTGGTTTGCTTGGATATTGTTGATGGAATTTTTTCACATTTTCCATAACATTCGTTAATGATTAGTTGGCTCCCAAGTGTGTTCACTCACATCATACTCACACCAATGTATAAGGTATTGAAGTTGGTCGTTTAATATTCATGAATCAAAAACATCCTCCATTTCATATTATTATTCACCATTGACTTCAATAAGCAAAGGTGGTTCACAAATCTTTCCTAGGATGGTTGATGCATGGTGAAGTTCCAACAAGGAAACATGAAACACAAGATGGATCTTCATAGAGTTTGGAAGCTTGAGTTAGAAGGCCATAACATTGATTTGTTTCACCATAGTGAAAGGACCAAATCTTTGGTGGTCTAATTTTTTTGAAGGTCAAGTTGTTTTGATGTTTTGTTATTGGAACCAAAATTGATCATTGACCTTGAAACTTGGTTGTTCCTTACGATGTTCATCAACATTTTCCTTGTATCACTTTTGTGTTTTTCCAAAGCTAGAGACAAGTTAGGTTCGAATGTTCACTAACCACACAACTCGATTTTCAACTATAGGGTTCACAATCTTATTCACTCCTTGGATGTCAAACTTAAGGTGCAAACCATGATTGGCAAATAAAGGTGTTTGTTGTGTCAAAAAATGAATGGTGTTATTGTAAACTAACGTTGCCATGGATAAGAGGTCTAACCAATTATCCAATTCTCTTGATGATAATTGGTTGTGCAACATAAATATTGTTCCAAAATTTGATTAACCCGTTTTGTTTAACCATTTGTTTAGGGGTGGAAGGTTGATGACAACTTCACCATCACACCAAATAGCTCAAAAAACTTCTTTCAAAACTTGGATGCAAATTGAGGTCCATGATCGAAAATGATATTTTCGAAAAGACCATGATATTGAAACACATGATCAAAAATAATTTGGTTGTCCTTTCATCAGTTATCGATTTATTGCATGGAATGAAATGATCCATCTTTGTCAAGTAGTCCACCACCACTAGGATGGAATCAAATGAATTGGAAAGTGGTGGATTTGTGATGAAGTCCATGAAGATCAAAGACCATGGTGCAAAAGGAATGGGCAATGGTTGAAAGAGTCCATGTGGACGATGACGAAAATTTTTCATTTGAACGTAAACATCACAAGATCCAACAAACTCCTTCACATACTTCTAGAATTATGGCCACCAATAATCTTGAAAAACCAAATCCATGGTCTTGTTAAATCCAAAGTGGCTTGTAGTTAAAGCATCATGTTAAGTTTGGAGAACTTGAAATTTAGCAAGGCCATCAAGAACATACAAAAAACCATCACAATATAACAAACTATCTCACAACTCAAACTTGGAACAATTACTTGAAATCTTGGATTTGATCTTGATTCTTTAGTTGGCTTTAGATGTCAACAATAAAAGGATTTTTTTCAATTTTTCATGAATTTGACGAAGAAGGGTCTTGTCATCAAGAATTACCAATAATGTTCAAAGTCAAAGGTGTTCTAGCTTGAGAATGACATCAAATTATTGTCCGTAAGTGACATCTCCTTCCTAAAGCACAAGGTATGAACGATGGGAGATTGCATTTAATTTCCCTTATTAGCGCCCAAGGCAATATGTGATGACAAATCAAAATCAAAACAAGGACAATGCCCACTAAACGTAATGTTGATTCAGAGCACAAGTTGTCATGAAATATTACAAGTTATTATGGTCTAAATACACAATACTTTCATGTTGAACTTTTTAAAGTAGATGATGCCACTTTTCAAAACAATGGTAAGAAGTTCATTATCATGAATTTTGTAGTTAATCTTAATTGGAGAAAATTTACAAGATGAAAGCCAACAGAATGTGAAAATGTATCTTTATTATGTTAACATATGCAAACAAGAACATGAAAAGAACATGACAAGGCTATGGTGTAAGATTATGCCTAAGACAAATGTTGAATAAATTGAAGGAAATGAAAGGTCTTACTTCTATTTATACCCCTTTGAGGACCTACCTCAAGGAAGCTTCCAAACAGGCTTCTATGTGTGCATCAAGTAAAGAAGTTTTTTGAAAACCTTCCTAATTATGAATTAATTAAAACTTAACTTGAAGTTGATTGGAAGGTAATTAGGAATTAATTGCGATTTAACTGGAATTTAACTTGGATTTCATTTGGACTTAATTAAAATTTAACTAGAACTTAACTAGAATTTAACTTAAACTTAATTGAAAGTTAATTAAGAGTTATGGATGAACATTATGAATGAATTCCATCCATTAAAAGATGGTGTCTAATGTTCACATTCGTCACATTTGGCTTTAAAACTGCATGTTACTAACCACATGATTTATACCCACTAATTTACCTTCAATGAACTTGATGGTTGTAGTTGATTTTTAATTTCCAAAAAATTCTCCAACACCATATTATATTTTGAAAATTGATTTACCTTTGAGTATTTTGTTAATTGATAACTCTGCCACAAAAAAATCATGATGGAAGCATATTAACAAAGAAATCATAGAATAATGTTTGTGAAACCCAAATAAATTTAAAAGCCAAACAAAATGTACATGAACTTCTAATGCAATAGATGAAGATTAAATTTTAGATCAACAATAATACCATGTAATAATGAATGAATGTTACAAAATCAACAATATACCACAATTTAGTTATTGAGTAATCCTTTGTTTATTTGGAGGGAAGCCTTACATATATGGAGAGAACAATGCATAATAATAAAAATGCCTCTTGATTGGAATGAAAAGTGACAACCATTGTCAAACTGGTAGTAGTTTCTTGAACACAAACAAAGTTTGGGCCTATTTTTGTGTTTCTTGAAGGTTTTATTTGTGATTGTACAAAGTGAATCCACAAGATTCCTACATAATTATGAGATTACACAAAGAACCTCCGTAGTGACAATTTGAAGGTAACACAACAAGAATGGGTTTAATTGTAACCTTATGATTCTCATTTAATCTACCAACACCATATGATAAATCTATTCAAGAATTTGGCTTCTTATTAGTGTACAAAGTTGAACAAACTGCACCTTATACTTGTTAAACAACATGTAAACAATTCATTATTTATTGAGTCAAGAAACAAGACTTTTAACAAAAATTGCAAATTTAGAACTATTCTCAAGTGTTTACAAGAAGCATCCATTTCAAATCCTTGGAAGAACATGTGTTAATTAGCAACTTGAAGGTTGTGAATGGTGCATTATGTCTACGTAATTCATCCTTCAAACCACTCGAAAAAATATGAATGATTTGGTAATTGTTGGTGTTTGCACCATGAAAAGCTTCTTCAAGTTTAATGTTGCAATTTAGTTCATTATATTCAATAAACATGCAAGGATATGTGAGCAATATTGAATAGAAGAAGAATCATTACACCACATGTGGCAGTAGGGATTAAGATATTGTTGTCACTTGTTAAGGTCACTGACAATGGCCATTTAGCTACCACATCTTGACATCAACCAAGAAAACAATTTGGGTTGGCCATAGACAAGAAAAAAACACCAAAATATATACATTTGCAACTCCTTTGATCCAATAGTTTTGAACAAATTGACAAGGAGTCTTGAGAAGGGATTATGTGAATGTAAGCTAATATGTTTGTGATCATTGTCACAACCCTATTTAAAGGGAGTGAAGATGAAACTCACATTCCCGAATTTGGGACTTGGGAGTCCTCAGGGACTCCCGAAACTTCAGAGCTCAATTGTAGGGGCCAAAACACTTTGCATTGGGGTGTTCTTTATATCATTGGAAAGCTATTGAAGTTTAGATGTCAAAAATGGCCTCGCATGGGCCATTTGGACATCTGTAGCACAAGTTATGGCAAAAAGAAAGGTCGAGAATCAAATTGCCAATTTGACTCCTGACCACTAAAAGTCGGGAATCGACCCGACCACGATGTGTGCAGGTGAAGTGCAATACATTGTTGAAAAGCTTTCGAGGAGAGCTAGAAGTTTGCTTCAGACCTCATCCCAATCGGAGGTCTGAGCAAAGAGTTATGATCGCTCAAAGTCCTAAGAGTCCAAACTGGGACAATTTTGGGACTCCTCCTTGGGAGTCCTGAGACAAAAATCCATTCAGATGTGGGTGCCGCAAAGAGGCACAAAGTATATTACATGGGGGAAGGTGGTGGCTTCCCCCGAGTTCGGGCCGTGGTGAATCAAGTGAATCCAGAATTGCCCGTGGCTTGTCCTAGCACCAAGGGTGCTCCAGAATGTGAACTAACCAACTTGTTGGTTGGTTTGATGCAGGTTCGAGTAAGTGAATAGCTTGTCACTCTTCCTAGTCCCATCCTGGAGCTTCAACATGCCCCTTTACCCCTTCTAATGCTGAGAGCTGGGAGCGTGCCCCAAGTTCCTCACAATTCCACTACGAGAGTAACTTAGACCCAACTTGAGTCTAACTAGGACTTGGGAGCGCGTTAATCACTATCTAAAATGCACAAACCTAACATAAAATATTATTAATAAAGATGCAACTTACATTTGAACTTCCCTCAAGGCTCCTTATAATAAAACTTCTGGTTTTATAGTTGTTAAAATAATGTAACATTCTTTAGTTCTTTAATGGAACATGACATGGTGTTAAATGTAAAAAAACTTGTGCTTTGTTGCACATGACCAAACTTAGTCATAGTGATACAACCCTAGACCACATAGTCTTCACTTGATTGCAACCCACTTAATGTGATATCACTTGATACCTCCAATGTGACACATCCACCAACTTTTAGATGAGAATTCAAGCTGTGAAATTGGCATCGTACATCTTATCTACAAATCATTTATGACCTCTTTGTAGTTTGATTATTGTCACTAAATCCTTTGTTAAAAAAACTCTAAAAATAACAAATTATTCCAAAAAATATTCCGAAAGGAAAATGCAGTATAATGGATAACCCAATGGCACATTTGACACATGTAAATAAAATATAATCACATTTAAGGTTTTTTGAATGTGCTTGTGACAAAACACAACAATTTTAATGTACTTCACCAAATATTCATCACAATTACCATCAACACCATACTCTAAATTCTATTGCATCCAAATTTTGGAGTACAATAATGAATATTTTGAATAGTCATATTAGGAGAATGTTACATGGGCATGAAAATGTTCTTAGGGCATATATTCAATTGTGAGATGACAATCAAATGTATGTTAATTATTAAATGAAATTTGAGTGCACATAATTATAGGTCTAAAATGCAATTGGAAATATCTAATGAAGAAAGTTGATTTTACTTAATCATATTTCAACCATCTTTTCAAAATTGAAATTTTCCTCACACATTACATCTAAAAAACCTTTATGATTTACATTTGAAATGATTGATTAAGACCAAATAGAGTTTGGATGAGATGAAATTTTGAGGTTCAAATATGAATCATTTTTACTTGTGGCTTGAATATTTTTCTTCACTAATCACACCTAGATCTATGGTAGTCTTCAAATTAAGAATTATCACCTTGTTGTGTTTAACATGCTTGATGTATAATAATAATAAAACATTTTAGTTTTTAAATAACATAAATGCATTAATCATTATTGTGATGCTTTTGGAATGTTGCTTTGCTCTTCAAATCAAATTTTCAATTTGAACCAAACATTGAAGTAGGAGCTAACTTTGGATGTAGGAGTTTTAATATATTCAATAGTAATAATGAATGTGCTAATGTTCAAACTAAAATTGTAATATTCCCAAATCTATGAATAAAAATTCTTTAAAACATTCATGGTGGTGTGTCTATCTATGGCTTTTAAGTGGGCAAAAACTTTGTCACTATGTAATACATCTCTAAACCTTCAACATCTAAAGTTCATGTTATGAACTTGTCTTTGGAAGGGATGATATTAATGACACATGTCAATGAGATCTAATGTGTAGTTAAAAGAAGAACATTCAACTCTTAACAAATCACATGAAAACCAACTTCACAAGTGATGACAAGGAGGAATTACGTATGTGTTTAGTATGTTTATGACAATGGGGGAATTGTAGATTGTGGATACAAGAATTCGACTTATGGGTTTATTATAAACAAGGATGGCTATGAAAGGTTATAGGAACCCTAGTTTAATACAAAAGGTTTTTCAAAATATTGTGAATAGGTACAAATCTAGAAACATTAATAATAGGAACCCACTTTGGTGAGTGCTTTGAAAGGAATGATTTACCAAATCAAGCAAAATAGGATTTGTTATGATTTATAGGCCTATGTATGAAATCATGATAACTTCTATGGCCCCAAAAATGTTCTATTATTTTGTTACAATAAAGGTTTAATTTGACTATTTTCATAAATGTCATCTTCAAAAAAAATTGCGTTTTGTATGTTGGAAGATAGTAAGACCAAATTGGAAATGGCAATAATACATAAGTTGCTTTCAACCATCAATATTGAAGAAGGATGATGTAATCTTAAGGAGCAAATGTCAAAAAGTCATATGTAAAGGGTGAAGTTACATTTGTGCCTTCCTCTTTAGATGCTTTGTCAAGTTAAATGTTGCTCTTAACAAGTAATTTAGACTTGGGGAACTCTTGATGTCTTTTATTCCCATCATTATGACCTCCATATTCCTCCAAACATATGGAGTTTATCAATCAAATCCATAAAAAGAAAATATATAATAAAATCAACGATCCTTAAAAATCAAGTCCAAATAAATATTTGCTTGACTAACCTCCTTCATTGACTCAAGGGAAGGTATCCCATATCTTTCACATAAACATAGCATGGGGAAATACTATTTTATAAGTATATGCATCATGGGCATGTTTTCATTGCAAAATGAGGTGTCCATTATAATAAATGGCCTAACCCAATTTTGAGTTTTTGTAAAATATGTTTTTGCATAACTAAATTATGTATAGTGGAAAATGTACTTACATAATGTTATGTCTTATAAATGGAACATGTTCCGTAACTACTTATGAACAAGGCAAGCTATTTGAAACAACCAAAATTCCATAAAGTAGTAACTAATGTCGGGTGGGTATATGATTTTTGAGATAATAATCACCTCTAGGTTTGTTAAAAAAACCAGATTTAAAAAACCATTCAAGTTTTTTTTACAATGTTATGCTAGGAAAATATGAACCAAGGGCATGGGTTTAATTGCTTGTGTAGCCAAGTATATATGTCTTTGGTTCTTTGACAAATACCCACCCATTAAATAACAACCATGACCTTGCAAAGAACTAACAAGGTGTTAGTCAAATATTGCACAAGTATTTGTTTATTGAGGAAAAAACCAGCTAGTTTGGGCATATAAAAGAATAGATAATTAAAGAGCCTCCCTTTCTAAGTCTTTGAAGTTAAAGAACCACCTAGGTTTGGGTGTTTGAAAACTAGGTCTCAACAATTCCTTGAACTATAAATAACCATTTGATATTTTACAAAGGTTTGGTGTAAGATTTACTTTTTCAACACTTATAGTGATTAGTGTTGGTTGGTTCCAAATCTAATTTTAGATACTAAAATAACTTAATTGAAGATTCCATGGGTAATGTTGAAATCAATGTTGTAATCACACTTGTAGATCAAACTTTAACAAAGAATTACATTTGAACCTTAAACACATTTTCACGAAATGAAAGGAATTATAAAATATCTATTTCAAAATAGGTTTGATATAAAATTTCAAGGCTACAGTTTAAGGTTTTTAAACCATGGTGTGAGTGTAGTCACATTAATGAAAGCTATAACTTGAAATGTAATTAATGTTTGGTTGTTTATGGTCCAAAGTGATGACATTCTCCTTGCAAAGCTTTCCAACCCTAAATCAAACCATAACTCCAAATAAAAATTAAAAAACCTAAATATTATTATAGACTAAACCCCAAACATGTATCATCACTTTCAAAAGAGCTTCAACCTCAACTACAAAACCTTACACATAACCTTGATAATTATACAAAAATAATTTTAGATGAATTAACTATGAATTAAAAATCAAAACTCAAGAAATTAAGAATTTTAGCAAATGAAGGAAAGTATTTTATGTCTTACCTTCTAATTTGAATCTCTCCAACTTGAAATATGGTTGTTTCCACTCCCCTTCGAAAGGAAAAAAATGAGTTTCATTTGCCAATATATAATTCATGATTATTGGCCAATGAATTGTTGGAAACTAAGCAGTTTGCCCTAAAGAGTTAGCACAGAGAGAGAGAGAGAGAGAGAGAGAGAGTGGTTGAGTCAGTCCTCTTGCCTCTTCTGCTGCCCCCTCTCGTTCTCCAGTAACCAGGTAGCCTATTATTCTTAGGTTTTGGGTATCGTGAAAGCCAGCTGCAATGGAGAAGTCACAACAATTTTGGAGATCTTTCAGTATCTTGGTTTTTGTGTTGCTTTTGTGTTTCTGACGCTCTTTTTCTGCAGCCTCATAATGAAGCTCAATGGCGGCGGATGTTGATGTTCCCGATGGTTGTTGGTTTGCTGGCCCGTTGGCTCGTTGGTGGTAGAACTTGTTTTTAATTGAAGAAGAGCACGTTCTGAGGGTGAGAGATCTGGAGCTGCACAAGTTGAGCGGTGGGTGGATAGGCGGGGGTACGCTGCTAGACAGTTTGCTGTTGAATTTCAGCGATTCTATAGAGTTTACTGCGATGGTGTTGCTGCTAAGGGCAAAGTTCTCATGATCATGTAATTGTATTTCGAGAAAGATTAATTCCTTACATTGCTACTCTCTCGGGGGTAGATTTTTTGACGCCGTTGGGGTACCGATAAAGTGATTTCAAAGTTTTCTTTTCGTTTCGAGTTTTTAACTCGTCATGGTTATCGCAGTGCGCCTTCGTCGCATCATCCTCGACTCGCGACGGGTAGGATATCTAATGGCTTGTAGCCGCAGAGCGATAGCAACTTCTTGGGGTGGAATGGTTGGAGTAACAGCATCACGCCAGAGAGAGAAACTTTGGCGGGAATTCTTTTCCGATCCTTCTCAGTGGTGGGATTGTAGACCTGAGAAAGTGAATGTAAGGTATCCAGATTTCAAGCATAAGAAAGCGCAAGGCGCACTGTGGCTTGGGGACGCACTAAACCCTTCATGGGTGGGAGAAAAACTGGCCGCCTTGCCACTAGGGACTGTAGATTTGGATATGTTTTCATGGAATAGACGACTTGCAAGATATGTCAAGGCCGGGGATTATGAGACGGCCATTGAGCTATTCCATGAAATGCAACAAAAAGGCATGACTCTTGACAGATTCACTTTTGTTCCGGTGCTCAATGCATGTGCTGGTTTACAAGCACTTGAAGAGGGCAGGCAGGCTCATAAACAGATAATTCAATGTGGTTGTGAGGCTGATGTCTTTGTGGGGAGCTGCTTGGTTGACATGTATGCCAAATGTGGAACCATGGAGGATGCTCAGAGTGTGTTCAATAAGCTGCTGCATCGAGATGTGGTCACTTGGACGGCCATGATATTGGGACATGTGAAGTGCGGGGAAGGGCGCAAGGCACTGGAACTGTTTCGAAAAATGCAAGCGGGGGGTGTGCGACCAGACTCTTTCACTTTTGTGGGAGTGCTGAATGCTTGTGCGAGCCTTGTCGCACTGGAAGAGGGCAGGTCTGTTCATGAGCAGATCGTTCGAAGTGGTTTTGAATCCGTCACTTTTGTGGGGAATAGCTTGGTTGACATGTATACGAAGTGTGGGAGCATAGAGGATGCTTGGAGAGTGTTTAACAAGATGTCTTCACGAAATGTGGTTTCTTGGAATGCATTGTTATTGGGACATGTGAAATGTGGGCAAGGACAGAAGGCACTGGAATTGTTTCAACAAATGCAAGAGGAAGGTTTGACGCCAGATCCTGTTACTTTGGGGGGAGTGCTGAATGCATGTGCTAGTGTAGTTGCCCTGAAAGAGGGCAGGGATGTTCATGAGCAGATAATTCAAAGAGGTTGGGAGTCAGATGTCTTCCTGATGAAAAGCCTGGTTCACATGTATGCAAAATGTGGAAGCATGCAGGATGCTTTCAAAGTTTTCAAGAAGATGCCTTCACTTGATGTGGTCCTTTGGAATACTATGATATTTGGACATGTAAAATGTGGACAAGGGCAAAAGGCATTGGAACTATTTCAAGAAATGCAAAAGCAAGGTGTGCAGCCAGACCTTAGGAGTTTTGTGGGGTTGCTGAATGCATGTGCCAATGTTGTTGCACTTGAGGAGGGTAGGCATGCTCATAGGCAGATTATTGAACGTGGGTGGGATTCAGATATCATTGTGGGCAATAGCCTGATTGACATGTATACAAAATGTGGGATTCTGGAGGATGCTTGCAAAGTGTTCAAAAATATGGCTTCACGTGATGTGATCACTTGGAATGCAATGATATCTGGACATGTGAAATGTGGGGAGGGGCAAAAGGCATTGGAACTATTTCACCAAATGGAACAGGAAGGTGTGCAACCAAACTCTATCACTTTGGTAGGGGTGCTGAATGCATGTGCTAGTGTACTGGCAATTGAAGAAGGCAGGTCTGCTCATGAGCAGATTATCGAAAATGGGTGGGATTCGAATGTCTTTGTGGGTACCAGCCTGGTTGACATGTATGCCAAATGTGGAAGCATGGAAGATGCTTGCAGAGTGTTCAACAAGTTGCCATCACATGATGTAGTCTCTTGGAATGCCTTACTTGGAGGATATGCCATGCATGGGCATGGGAAGGAAGTTATCAAAAAATTTGAGCAGATGTGTGAAGAAGGTGTACAACCAAATGATGTCACTTTTATTTGTCTTCTGTCAGCTTGTAGCCATGCAGGTTTGGTTGTAGAAGGCCTGTGCTGTTATGCTTCCATGAGCACAATTCACAAGATTTCTGCAAAATTGGAACACTATACCTGTGTAGTTGACCTTCTTGGCCGTGCTGGACATCTGCAGGAGGCAGAGGATGTGATCAAGGCAATGCCCTATAACCCAAATGTGGCTGTATGGAGGGCCTTGCTTGGTTCTTGCAGAATTCATGGTAATGTGGAGATGGCAGAACGTGTTGCGAAACAAGTTATTGAACTGGAGCCTGAAAATGCCACAGGTTATGTGCTGCTTTCTAACATATATGCTGCTGCTGGCAACCAGGATCTCAGTAAGGATGTTGAACAGCAGAGAAAGGAAAGAGGTGTGAAGAAACGACCATGTCGCACCTGGATTGAAGTGAATAATAAGGTGCATACATTTGTAGTATGTGATCAAGAACACCCTCAGATCACTGAAATCCATGCAGAACTGAAGAGATTGTCAGGGCTGATGCATGATGCCAGGGTATGTGCCAGATACTAAGTTTATGCTGCATGACATGGAGGAAGAAGAAAAGATGTTTCATTTGTGTCACCATAGTGAGAAGCTGGCCATTGCATTTGGGCTCATCAACACAGCTCCTGGTACTCCACTGCATATAATCAAGAATCTGAGAGTTTGCAGTGATTGCCACACTTCGACAAAGTTCATTTCAAAAATAGTTGGGAGAACAATCATGGTGAGGGATGCAAATCGCGTTCATCACTTTCAGGATGGGGTCTGTTCTTGCATGGACTATTGGTGATGGCAGCAGTCTGTCTTGTGCTTCCTATGTCTGTAGCATTTCTCTATCGTATTTTACCATAGCCTTTTGAACACATTCCTGAATGTGCATACTGTGAAGATTGTGTACATAGGAATGACATGAAACTATGGCTGAGCCATGATCCTTTGATCTTTGTGTCTCTGACTGTTGCTCAGTAGAAGTCCAGATAAAAGTAAGCACAGCAGTCTCAAGGATTGCCAAATTTTTGGTGGCAATTGCAACTTGCATTGAGCAATTACTGCAGAAAGTAGTGCTGTTGTGATAGATAATGCTGGCATGTAATGGGAGTATGCAAACAGGCTACTATCTTGCAGAAGGATTTGACATGCTTGGAGATAAGAATTATTGATGTTATGTATTTTTATTTATTCATATCAATCCCTTCAACTCAGTCATTTGATGTCTAGTGCTGATTGGGATAGGTGTACTATATAGCCAGTCCACCATCATAGATAAACTTGAAATTTGTTGAGCTGTGAAACATACATGAAGAAATATCAGCATGGTGCACAGATCAATGCCAGATCAAGGAATTTCAGGTGGGAGGTACCATGGCTAGATTTGTAATTGGAATGATCCTGGCTAGTTTTGAATGTGGGAATTGAGAAGAGAATTTCAGTGGGACCCATATCTAGATGAGCGATCCTTGTATTTCAAATGTTGGAGTTGAATGAAGATCCACTCTCTAACTTGACAGGTCATCTAAATTTTAACAAGTTTGATGATTCTCTTATCTCCTATCAACATTTGAATTGAACAGGATTGTGAGTTCAGTTGTCATGATTACCTCACATAGCAACACTACCACAAAAAAAACCATAATCGTAACCATACTGGTGGCTTGGTAATACTGTGACTAAGTTTTGTTGGGTGATCTTTGATTCTGCATTTTTCTTAGTTGAGAATTTCAGCAGCAATGGGGAAAATGATAATGAGGAGTCATACCAGAGTCTGCTAGCAAGTGAGGAAATGATGATGAGTTCTGAATGAGAGTGGGCCAAGTAATTAAGGAAATTGATGGTGTTGAGTTGTGTGTCTTAAGAGTGTGCTGGCTGATTTGATTCACCCACCCTTAAGGTATCTTACACAAATTCTGCTTGCAATCCAAATATGTTGATTGCTGTCAAAGATGAACAAGGAATAAAGTTGTTCTCCATCATATTCATTCCATCATTCCTCAAATTTGAGCTTTCAAATCCACATTATTAAATTTTGATTGTAGGTTCCATTCATAAAAGAAATCTACTCTTGTACACATTAATAATGCCTCCTCACAAACAACAAGGCACCTTATGCCTACAAGTAGGTTAGAAGTTGTGTTGTAGGCTTGTCAGCATGGCCAGGTTAAACCTGCACCCACATTGGTACCTTCACCTTTTTGAGGGAGGCCTATTAGTGGCTATATTGAGCCCAAAAAATATTCTAGTGACAGTGATAAATTGAATTGATTTATGTGAACTAGGTAAAGAGTCCATAAGTTGTAGTCCCTACAACAATTCTAAGCATCGACAAGTTGACATTTCTATTGGATTGAACAGCATGGAAGCGATGTTCATCTCATTGTGTGTGGAAATAAATGATTAAAAATTTCAATGAACCAAAAATGGAGGGATATAATATTCTCCTCAATGTTTTTCTTGTATTTCACTTTTTGGCTAAAAAAATATTTTGATGTGTTTTGATAATTTGATTAAAATTTATGCATCACATCATAAACCTATTTTATTATATGTTAACCTAATATCAATCATCAATTATGGTCTAGGTTTGGAATCTACACCAACTTTTTTGGGTTGAAAAATAAACCAAGAATTGGATTGAATTCTTGATTTCATTCTTGTGGAACTAGAACTAGAACTGAAATAGTTAATTTATTTTTAATAACAATCAAAGGTTTTTCATAAAAGTAAAGAACCACCCAACAATGGTTCTTTTCTAAATCCTATGATCATCTTAGGTTTTAGAACAACCCTTGGTATATCTTATTGCTACTAGTGTTGGTTATTTGTGACTTTCAATCCAAATCTTCAACTTCAGTTTAAGCATTTAAAAAGTAAGGGAAAACCTTTTGTTCTCATTCACCTATATTTCTAAAAATTTCATAATATCACAATTTATGGATTCTAATCCTATATTGTGTTTACTCAAGTGCTTATGGTTTGTAGATTTCAAAGAGAAAGATTGTCAATGTAAATTCACGCATTAGAACTTGGCACCCCATGTTGACATTTGATTTATGGTGATTGAAATTGAAGAACAATTTTAAATGTGAGCATATTCACATTTGTTTATTTTATAAGGAGTTTTTTACCATTAAGAACTAGAGACCATTAAAGTGTTAAATGGCTTAGAAAATAGGTCAATTCACTACACTTATATATATGAATCAATAAGACTTTGATGGATTGATTTAAAGAAAATATGAAGCCTTGGATAACAAATGTGTTTGATTGTGATCATAGTTTTTCTAAATATCCAAAGTAAATACCATGATTGGGCATATTTACTTCTTGGTTCCATCATTGTTGAAAAGTGAACAAATTGGTAGAGCTTTAATTAGGGGAACACCATGACATATAGAAGGGAGCATGAAAATCCAAGAAGTCTTTTACAATTGTCCATTTAAGGGTTTCCCTTAAGAACAACCTAAATCAAGAATTGCAAGTTTCTCATTATAGTTTAAATTTTTATTTAGATAGGGTCTAGTGATAAATATGCATTGATTTGTAGTTATGAAAATGTTTAAAGAAAATTCATAACATCAAAGGTTGATAATGCCAATAGGAAATCAAGAATAGACAAGCAACCTTCCTCAACTTTATCCTCCTCTTGCCACAAGGTATGTCACTACTAGATCAAATTCTAGGAAGGGCAACTAAAGATTATAAACTTGTATTCCTAAAACCCAAACAGACTAATAACCTTCAACATGATAATGGCAACCAAGTTGTGGGGAAAATAATAGGGAGCTTAAGCACATTAATCCACAAGCTTGCATTACTTTGCATAACAAGTATGTGGAAGGCTTCTAAAAGAAAATGTCACCCATTGATGAGATCTTGAACATGCTTGAAAGGCTTTATTGAAAAACATGAGTATTTTTTTGAACACTGCTAAATTAAGCAAAAGGATTTCAAAATATAAAATATATAATTGTCTCAAATGCGCATACCAACCATGCAAAAATGGTAAGGTTTTCATTCCTTCCACTTATCATGAATAAATAAAATAAACTTATAATACAATGAAATTCCAATTTACAACAAGTAATCTAAAAAACATACATAAAATTGTTTGTCATGTCTTAAACGTAGTGTATTTTTATGAAGAAATGCAACCAACTTGGTGTTACATTATATTTAATTCCATTTGCATGTCCGCTTCAAAGAAACTATTCTCAAAGGGCATCCATGAATCACACAACTCATTCCTTCGCCATGTGATTCCCTAAATGTTGTCACCCAAAACATAACCCATATGTGTTTTTAATTCTAGCTAATATTTTTTCAACCCCAATATAAAGGAATTGTATCAAACAACTAATACAACCCCTAAACAAACTAAGATCAATTGTCTCTTGCAAAAGGAATCCATTGCTTACAATCTCTAAGTTCTTCTCTATAAAATATTAATGGTCATCAATATGTGCTTTCGTACTTTAAAAAAGTTTTAAAGGGGAGAAGTTGTGTATTCTTTGATAAAGTACCACACAAACACCTTACTAAGCCCTCTATGCATTGGTGTAACACCTATTGGGAAAAAAAATGATATTTGAAGCTTTAAACCCTTCTAAGCATAAGTCTTCTATTGAAAAAATTCAAATCGAACCTCCCAAAATGCCTTCCAACTATACTAAAAGAATTCCCACCAAGTGGTTCCATGATAGACCAAAGTGCGGCATTCAAACCTTGGTTTAAATCTAGATGGCATTTGGTTATGTAGTTCAATTTTGGACTTTCCATGCACTTCTAGAGCATGAAGAACTAGAAATTATGTAAGAATTTTTGTGGGTAGCAACATTTCACAGATGGACAAAATCTCTGTTTTGAAACCCAACGAATTTTGCCCATTTTTCGTCACATTTGGCCATTGAGAACCTCCCAAGGACGGCAAATTGCCAATTGGAACATTTCCTAAGTTGACATAGCCTTTAACTCCTAATCCGATGGTCATTCAAAAAAAGGTCACTATGGTATACCAACTACAACACAAGTGGTAGTCCGTTCAAGGTACTTTTCACATGACCATGACAAGGTGTTTTTCAACTCCATTCTCCTTGAGGGTTTATTTGTTTTGTTGTTATTCCATGTGGTAAAC
>Ga0116227_10000582_pt1 | contig 72762 bp, 50 predicted proteins | sample S1TSphgellanicum_FD_89693 | JGI IMG/M metagenome (GOLD analysis project Ga0116227, IMG submission 89693) | Host-associated microbial communities from peat moss isolated from Minnesota, USA - S1T2_Fb - Sphagnum magellanicum MG | ecosystem: Host-associated > Plants > Peat moss > Unclassified... | reverse complement strand
CATAGCTCAAAGGAAAAGCCATGCAATTCTATGCAGTCCATTATGGAGCGCCGCCACACTGAGTCGCTTGACGCAAAACCCAGGATTCGATCAGATTTTATACTACCTCTTTTCACACCACAGGGTATCCAAGCCTTTGTGTTGCATGTAGGGTGGAATTAGTTGATTGGTAATGGCCATGTGCAAGGTGACATCAAACAACAATGAAAATATTGCTGATTAGTGGTCTTGCTCACATGATATAGAAAGCAATTTAGTCATTTGTATAAGATCTGAACTCTTACTTCTCTCAATTACTCAAGCATGTCCTATCTACGGACATGTGTGTCTAATGACTTTCAATCTTTCGAAGAACTTTTAATCCCTGTTGCAATTGTTTTGAGGAAGGAGATATAATAACTTAAACAAGATGGAAAAGTGAAAAAGAAGTTAGGTTTGAGTGGAATCTCAAAAATAGACGAAGAATGCAAAGTCGGGTACTCAAAATACATCTACTACCCTTGGCCCAAGTAGTCAAGAGTCCTACAAGTGCCAACAAGTTTTAAGAGAGTTAAAAGGTCATAAATTTCCATATTTTCCATTGCATCACACCTTGAGATTCACTACTACCAGTTGCACATCAACAAGAGACATTGATTTAGAGTCCAAGGACTTAATTTGTTGATTTCTACATGTTGATTGTTGATAGTGAAAAATTCAAACCTATGTTTTTTCTTACCTACCCATATCTAACACATATTTTGGTTCTTGTAATGGAAAGAGGGGCATATTGCGTGTAGGACTTGAATGGATGTGCCCCCTACTCCTTGGAAGTTGGGAAAGTGACCTCAAAGCAGGCTTGAGATGAATCCTCCAATGCATGAGAAGGCCCACCAAGATGACATACCACAACATTGCAGGAGTGAACCACTCAAAGACCACTTGCAATTAACACATCTCAATGCAGTGAGAAACTGACAAACTAGGATGCAAAGCCAAAGTTACAACGATAATTTGAACTATCAACCCCAACTTGCCACAACAACAATGCAATACACACTTCAACAAGAGATAATTAATAAGATGCCTAATACATTTGGTTGAATGACAAATGGAAGGTACCATGTCTGAAATGAATTACTGTGGAGGCAAATTATGCCAAGTAGACATGCCTCCAATTTACACTAAAAGATTTCTCCAAGTGCTTTACCTGAACCTTAAAAAGCAAATCATATTTGGTGTTCACACTCTTGACTCCTACCCTTGATGCACAATGAGAAGCTTTTTAGTAGGACAAGGTTTTCTTGTGTTCAAGCATTTGTCCCCCTCATGCCCTGATCCCAATCTATGACCAGGGCGCTTGACCTATGCCCTATGTCTTGGAGCCTAATTAACATCACTAACTAGATCTGATATCCACTTGGCATGATCGACAGATGGACATTGTAAGAGAACCTCAGTGGGATAACCAAATAATAATCCACAAAACCTCTTCAACCTTGTCAACAGGGACCAGCAGTACATCGTAGTCCTAAAGAGCAGAAAAGTTCTGAATCACAAAGAAAACCAACTGTGAAGCAGATACTGGAGAATCTACCTTACAGAAGATGGTTCATGATGTTGTCCCAAGATGGAAAATTCAGAATTGAGAATAATATGAATGGATGTCCCATGGACAACCACACAATGTCACCAGAGAATTGCATGTTTGCCTAACTAATGATTATCACATACTAATCAGCAGGTTCTCCTTAAGCATGAAAGACTTTCAAGTGCTCAAAATTTCACTTAAGCAAAGATCTTGCCAAATGTTCTTTTGCTGTTGCAAGTGCCTGTGATATGGTCTGCATCATCACACAGGAACCCAACAAGAAGTTAAAACAAGACCATGAGTTCCTATATGGACTGTTGAAATATTGCAAGCGTTTCTGAAAACAGGACCGATTTGGTATTTTTGTCTGCTCAACCAATTAAAGGCCCAAAGGTTGTACAGGATTCTGTGGTGATCCAGAAACTAATGCAACAGCCTACATTTGATTATTCAGCACTAATGCATTCTGTGCACCCATCTGCCCTTCTTCAGGCTCCTCTCTCCTATTTATTAACATTCTCATTTAAGCTAAAAACAGGGAAACGACGGTGATCACAACCACAGAAAATTTGAGTGATGCTATCACATTTACCTGCTCAGAGAGTGGGACATCTGCATCGGCACCACGCATTGCTACTCTGCTGGCTATAACATTTGCATCTGACTCCAGTATTATCCTTCAGAAATCACAACCAAAATGTTTTAAGGCAGAAAAAAAGTGGCATCAACACCATATGAGATGCACATGATGGCTCTCCATTATTGGAGAACATATATGACTGGAATGGAAAATAGTATAGCTCAGTGTTCTAATCAGTGAAGCTGAAGGTTTATCATACTGCACTAATGAGTTTTAGACTGGAGTTTCAATATTCTGATTGACTTCTAGGGCTTCTGAAATCTTCCAATGTCAAACACATGTCCAATTGTTCCTATTAAATTTGGCAGGGGCCAACTTCTGTGAGTACCTTTTGACATATCTGTCAGCAAAATCCTGGATGGATCAAGGGCCCCATTTGAAGGGAACAAAAACACAGTAAAACACAAGGAGCAGTACTCTGGGCACCAGTGAGTCTTTCAAAGTGCACAGGTCGCACGTGCCCCGGACCTTGATAGTTTAGTGTTACTCATGGAATTGTATGTAGAATGATAAAACATTCAGAACCACTTCACTAGAAAAGACTTAAACTTTAGCTCCAGCTTGAATGTAGAAACAGGGTTTAACAAATTACCCGCCATCAACAAGCTCATCAAGGCATAGAAGAATTAAGTCCAAGTTCTCCAGCACAGTTTTCTTCTCCACATTGTTCCTGAGCAAATTGGGCACCCAAGAGCCAAATATAAATGTGATTTGAAATAAAAACTCCAAAAAAATATGTTAGGTAAACCAAGCAACTATTGTGCCAGTTCCAGCCAAATTTAAACAAATATAACAATCAGTGCAGTCATAGCTTTATGAATGTCACTCACCAGACCATCACCTACGAATGGAATTGACTAGCTTCCATTACTCCTCACTGATTTCATCACCTCCCAACAGTGGGTGTAAATAAACATTTTACATATCTATGAGGTTGCTTCACAACAACACTTTGAAGCTAACATGACACTGAGTGCAATCATAACCTTATGAGACTTGTTTCACAAAGTGTCAGACCATTACCTTCATCACAAATAGCACTGACAAGCTACCATGACTAGTCACTAACTTCATCAGCTCCTGATGGAAGGTGTAGATAAGCAGATTATGGGAAATAAAGTTTCAAAAATCTGTGCCCCAAGTTCTCTTGAATTTCCAGAAGTGACAGGGACGCTCAGTCATCATACCGGCTAGCACTCAGCATACCTAATGAAAAATAAAATTGTGTCCTCATTCAAGATGCAACAAGCATGTGAACTAAAGGTTGATTTCAATTTATCTTGCCCTGTACAAGAATTGCAAGCATCTAAGCAAAGGTAAAATATTGCAAAACTTTAATAACTTTCATCCTCAAGATTGTTTAATGCAAGTAATTTGTTGCACTGTGCACAAATACCAAGTTAGCATTCTCCTCCAGTTTTGTGCAAACCTCAAGAATGATCTTCACAATCCATCCAAGACATGCAGCTAGCTAGTATGAATCAACCTATAAGTGGACGATCACCAATGTAGTCCATCTCACCCAGAAAAGATGGGGAGCCAATGACATCTCTCAAGTGAGTTGAAATTAGGTGGCCACATCTGGCCTTGTCAACACTCAACCTAGTAAAGTGTTAGAGGCTCAACTAGAAAAGAGTGAGAAATACTGAACTTAAGCGAATGAACAAAGTTTCAGATTAAGGTCACACGACAAACCTGAGAAGAAGAGCTACGGCATCAAAAAAGCCCTGTAAAACTGTAGCCAAAATGAGCTCATTCTCATCTTCACCTCCCGATACATAAAAGTGAAGGTCAGAGACAAACTTGTAGACCACTATATATCCATCAAACATCCCGATCTCAGCTGCATTGCAAAGCCACCACATGAATTGTGAACTGCCAGGGAGAAATCAAGAAATTTTCAATTCTCAGGGAAGCACATAGCACACAGAACACTATAAAAGACTAACTAGAAACCACCTATGGTACAAAATCAGAATGTAAAATGTACTTTGCTGATACTGGTCAGACATGAAAACCAACTTCCCTGCACAATTACAAAACAGCTGAAGATTGGCCGTCCCAATCCCAACATGGCTAAAGCACACAATACTTTAAACCTAAACTCTTCCTGGTCAAATCCAGAATAGATCTCAGACCAGTAAGTTAGGGTTGAATTTTTCTACGAGGATCTAAACACTGGTTAAGCACTTAAAACAATAACAGCTTCCAGCGACCTTACAAACTATGAACTCCAAATTTCAGACATTACAAAAGCAGAGACATGATTGTCTTTTAGAGCTTCAGTCCCAAATATGGATCCAGAGAGAGCAGCCTTCTGGACATCTCAAAAGATCAAGATCCCTTCTGAAGGTGGAGGCATGTAACAAATAGGTCATTTGAAAGGGGAAGTTTTACCTTCTGTCCGAGCACTTGTCTTTTGAGTCTTGGTGAACACGGACTTCTCAAAAGCCAGTTTGGCATTGAGAGTAGGCCAGTCGTCGGAAAAGTACTTCACAGCTACGCGCTTTCCTTCACCATCTAAAAGCAAGATGTTTTTAATCAACGGAGTAGACACCTGAAGCAACCAAGACGAGTGGAAGGTTTTTGATCAAATCAGAAGAAATCTCAATACTCATACCGACAATGAAATGCAGTCAGCCAGAGCCCATTCGAGATCCAAAAAGCCATTCATTAGTGACAACATACCTCCATGTTTCACCAAGAAACTAAAAAACAAGATTAAAAGCTCCACAAATATTTGCGTCTCCAAGTTCTGGATTCGTGATCTAGGTGTACTCCCCCTCCTCCTCCTCCTTCTCCTGGTGCAGATGACGCTCTTGCTCGGTGGTGCACGCAGGTTTCGATGTCAAATGCGGTCTCTGCAGTCCCGGCTCTCTTTGCTCCCAAGTTAGGTCTTCATGATTGGAGACCGGCCTAATGCCCGAAACTTCGCTTGTGTGGAGGACTTGTAGGAACACAGGAAAAGATACTTTCAGCCTGAGGAAGAAGCTCTGAGAAACGTTGGGTGAAAATGGATGGATGAAAAATAGGGAAAAAACATCGAACGGATGATAAAACATCGCCCAAAGTCTACTACTATGTTCCCTATAGGCCTTCTGCACTTATGGTATCAATATCAACGATGGTATCAATATTGGTAGCAACGAGCCTGACCCAGCCTGGTATCCGGGACTCCGGAACGTGGGATCCGGGTCCTGTTTTTTTTTCTTTAAATTTGAAGTTGAATCTGGTTCTAAAAAACAGACCCAGCTTGGGTCTAGGTCTAGGTAATCCGGACCAAAGTGGCGGTTAACTGCTGGTTAGCCCTAGTTCTGGCCCTTTTTCCCCACTTATCTTGGTTGTGGTTCTAAAAGAACTGAGATTCTGTCTGGGTTGGTTTCAGTTCTTAACAAATTTGAGAACCCGGTTCCGGTTGTGATTCCATTTTCAAAAATCAGACACGGTTCCAATTCAATATTTATTAATCAGAACTGCAACAGGTGATTCTAACCAGTGTTAGGCGGTTCTTTGCTTTTTCAAAGAATTTACATAATCAGTCAGTTTTGGTTCTTACCAAACAAAGATTTCAGAGAATCGATTGGTTTCGGTTTCTTAAAAATTGAAGATTTGTAAGAACTAGTCGATTTCTGGGTTTTAGAAGATTGGAAGGGCTATTTTCTTGACCTGTTGTTTTTTTTTGAGAGAAAACCTGTTGGTTAAATGAAACAGTTCTCAGACAAAGCCCTTAACCTGGCTATATTTATCCAGTTTTTAGATTCGTGGGCCAGTTCTTTAATCTAAGTTTTTGAAGAAACCTAACTGATTACAATCTCAATTCATAAGCAAAGAACATAATTGATTCCGATTGTTCCGATTATCGTATATGTCAAATCCAGTTATTTCAATTGTAAACCTTTGCTTTTAATATGATTTTAAAAAAAATAAATCATAATGTAGGCCTTACATTACAGAGGCCTTTGGAATTAATCAAATTTTTAGTTTTGTAAGGTAAAATGAACAATATAATTCTCACTTTCAATAAAAGCATTAAAATTACATATTTCTTTGAAATTAGCCATGGACAACAAATTCAGAAAATAGCTCAAATGTTTTTTCATTAAACCAATGCACTTACACCAAGACCCAAAGTATAAAGCAATTGTGAAGAAAAAGTTCAATGATTCACATCAAAATAAAAATATGAGCAAAAGAAAAAAAATCAGAACTATGCCCATATTGGTGGAGTGAAGAACAAAGAACATCAAAAAGGGAAATAAAAAATCACAAAAATTCAAAAATTATTCTTGTTCAACATCATCTTCAAATTTTGCATTAAGCTCTATTATCAATGTTGATTTTGCATCACATGCACTTGCAAGGTTGGAAGGTTTAAAACACCCAACCCTTGGATTAGAAGGTCAATTTTTGTTTTTTGTCAAGGTGGTTAGTTTATAATCAATATTGATGAAGTGTATTGAAGACACCAACAATTGAGAAAATCCTTTTTATTTTGATTTGGCTTACTAGAATCCCAAAAGTTTACTAAGCCAACAAAGCTATAGTCAAGAACTTGTGCTCCTCTTCATGCCACTAATATAATGCACACTTGCAACTATCTACATCAACATGATAACAATGAAAGGAATCAAGCTCTTGTACCACAAGTTGGTTTAAAGCTTCTACATTAATTTTCATGATTTCAAACAAATCCTCACATTCATTGTCAAAGCTTTGCACCTATATCTCCTTGTCATACATAGTGGGCATCAAAACCTTGTAACACTAAATCAACAAAGGTAGTAACAATTGTTCATGATATCGAAAAATTAATGTGGATGCATTTTCACGACCTAGGTAGTCACCAATTACATACTTTTGAACTTCAAATCTAGCATCAAAACTAGTATATTGTTTGTTTTTTTTATTATCAACCCCATGCAAAAATGAGAAGAAAGGTTGAAAAATATTTAGCAGTTAGCACCTCATGCAAATTATGAGTTCTTTCAAATTTGTAACCAAAATATTTGCTTCTAGATCAACCATGCTATTAGGGACAACCACATTAACAAGTTCATCTCAAATCTTGCATGTCTTGGTGATGACAAATTGTATATGGGTTTGAGTCAAGACATAGCCCATCATGATTGGTGACAAAACTTTCACCATAACTTCACAAATAGCCTAAGGTTTTTGTTGTGCGCTCCTATGTCAACACCTATAACTATTGTTGTCACCACACATACAAAACATAACATGAAAATACCTTGAATGATATATCATGTCCAAACCAAAAATGGTTCTTCCACTTGTAATAAAAACACGAATCCAAACCCAACATTTCCACACAACAAAAATGCAAAATTAACACTATGCACAAGAACACATAAAACCTTGCATATAATAGTAGAGTGTGCTAAAATATCAAATCACCAAAAATGATTGAAATCAAACAAAAAAAAATTATATTCCATTCACAAAATATCCCAAACCTTGTTCACAATTGAACTAATTCAAAATAAAAACCCAAACAATTAAACTAACCTGATTTATCCCTAACTAATAAGGACATAATTAAATAACTAAACTAACACACTTGACATCTAATTGGGAATGAAACATGACTATATAATGCCATTGATTATCAACTATAACACATTACAATGATAATCCAATAAGTCAATGTGTTTTGGAATGCTTGTAACTTGCTAACAACAAGTTGGTGATTGTTGTGTGTTCAAGTGGCTATATATTTTTTCAAGCTTTTAGTTTAATTAGATAACTAGATTTTGAACAATGTAACATGGTGGTGACAACTATTTCAACAAAGGAAGTTTTGTGGCTATTGAATGTGAAACACCATCGATTAGATTATGTTTTATATCATAATCACCAGTATTTCATGAAATGCAAGGCTACTTAGATTACTCCAAAAAAATGCCATGAAATGCCTAGACACCTTGTTGAACGAATATGTTGGATTTGAATTTGTTAATGTTAAAACCGTGCTGCATTTTGAATTCATGCTAGTGTAATCTTTTGTAACTTGCTAGGGAATTGAAAACTTGATGTCTCTTATTTATCCAACACAAAACTATATCACAGATATTTGATATGTTTAGTTTCTAGGCCATAATTTCATTTTTTTACAAAAAGCTCAATAATAATGTAGCTTCTTGTATTTGAGTTGAAGAATTTGAGCTAGAAATTTGAAGTCAAAAGGTAAAATGACAGGGAAGTTTTATTTTTCAGCTTTATGATGGCATGAATTTGCCCTTCTTTCATTGGGTGGGTATAAGATTTAAATTTGTGAGATATTTATGATGGACACATATTGATGATTCCATCAAGGAAGGTGCATGATTTTTTTTGGCTCCAATTAATGTTGGACGATGGGTGGACTTTTGATCATGTGGTGTCAAGATTAAGATGAAGCATATTAAATGGTATAGACCATACCAAATATTGAAATTTGGTATTTGGTACAAGGCATTTGGTTTTAAGAAAACGGATTAGAATCTATCTTAGAGCTAGAAATGGACAATGAAACATTAGCCTAAATTGGTACCAAGAAGAATATAACATTTAGTACAATTAAATGGTACACACATAGTGAGCATAAAGTTTTATACTCTTGATGTAAGTGTTGCACATACCATTTGTTGGGTAGAAAACCAAGCACATATTGAATTGTTGTATACCTTGAAAAATTGTCACTGGAAATGATATCAACATTGAATTCATTTTTGGAAAATCTTGTTCTTCAATAGCAAATGAAACCTTGGGAGGGGGGACCCAAAATATTACAAACATAATTTGCCAAAGATGTTCAACTAGGCACAACATGTTCAAATGTATGATCTCTTGAAGTTTGGTCATCAGACAACATATTCATTAAGAAGCTTTTTAAAGAACACAATATCATGTACCTTAACTTTTACTTCCAATGCCCTTGTCATTTTAATTGGCCCAAGATTTTCACCAACAATCACTAATGTTGTTTTAACTAACACCTATCCATTTGAAATGATGAATCAGTCTAGTGATGTATTAATCCCTGTAAATTTCACCAATTTGCATGTGCACATAAAACTTCAAATAGAACAAACCATGTCATAAGGTAATGCCCCTAATCCAGTCTAATTGGCTAATGCACTATCTTGGATTTTCTACTTGGTTCTAAATATGGAAGCACTTGTAATTGATTTGCGAACTTGTCCTCCATTAGCTTGGACAAGCTGTTCAAATTTTTCATGATTGAGTTCCTTGAACTCCCTTATTATTACAACCTTGCTCTACAACTTTGATTATACATCTAATTTAGTACTTGAGTGTAATGAATGCTTCTAAGGAGTCTTCATTGCTCCTATGAACTCTTTCTTCAGTCTCCATGGTTGGCATAGGGATAAGAGTGATATGAACTTTTCTATTTGTGGATTCCTAATAGATGGTGAAAATCTTGCTTCTTGGAGCTTGTTCACAAGTTGAATATTGAATGGAGTGAAAACATAGTTAAGTAGACTAATTACTGTACTTTTTTGGGTTGAATTATAAGTACTAAAAAATATATCATGAAGTTATCAAACATGTAATTTGGTTGGGTAAAAAGATTGAAATTAATATGGTTATTGATTTTATGTGAAAAAATATGATAAAAACATATTTAATCAAGAGTTAAATAAGATTATTATGAATGAAAGTAGGTGCAAGTAAATGTTTTATCTTATAAAAATAGGTGCAAGTAGATTAAAACGATGTCCAAATTTTTTTTAAAAAAAATGGGAGCCTTAAAATATACCATAGGTTTTGTGAAAACATGTAATTTAGAAAATTTGTTATATTTGGTTTTTGGAAATGAAATAAGTTTAAGACATTTAAATTTTTAATTTTCAAACACATTATTTACACACTTTTATGATGCAATTGCTTTTCATTCTTATGATGTCAATTGAAGCTCCATGGTTTTACATTATGATAGGTGGAATTTTTGAGCTATTTTCATGTTTAAATGTGAAAATCACTACTTTTGAATTAAAGAAGACTACTTTTGAGGTCTATTTGATTATGCTTTCACCCATGGGTCAAAGCACCATTCCTTAATAATAGTTATTGAGATCTTACCTATGCTTACACAATTTAAAAAATCATTTAATGATAGAAACTATTGCTTGTTGTGTATAAGGGTGCATCCACAATAAAATGAATCACACCCAACTCCTTTGTTATTTTCATAAAGGCAAGGACTTGAAATTGGAAACTAAGATGGCATGCAACCATTGCACAAAATTTATGGTTTAATCACATATTTGACTTCTACAATATATTCTTATAATAAATTTTAATTTTTTTGAATTTTACAACTTATCTTTATATTTATCCAAGAATTATTGGAAAGAAAATTACAAATTCTGAGTTTTACAATTCATTTATATATCAATTCCAATAATGATCCAAACCATGTAAAGTCTAATAATTATTCAATCTACATGAGTATGAAAACTTTCCAAACAAATTTAGATTAATTTTGATCATTCTTATGTGACTTACTCAAGGCCTTAGGATTGGTTACAAATGTTTAAATAGTCCCTTTCAACCTTCAAATGTTGATATAATTGATTCATATTTTTATATATCATTCTTGAATGTTTATTACATCACACTATGTAGATTACATGAAAAAAATTAATTCTAAGTGAAGTTAAAAATTGACAAGTGTTTTATTCAAGAGTGGTTACACTTGTAGTGGTTCATTATATTGTAAACTTACCCATGCACAAAGAAAGAATTTGCAACAAATACAAAAGCATGGATCAAATCAATACCAACAATGGAATAGGTCCCATAAAGCAATACTGAAAGCCTAATTATGAGCTTAAATGCATTTTTCTATCATATCTTACTTACTTACTTACTTATTTACAATTTAGCGTCATTAAGTGGGCCAAACAGCGCCCGGGCCAGAGTCGAATTGATGTTAAGTCTGATGAAGCAATTCAGATCTAATCGTCTGACATTGCACTAAGAATCTAGCAAGGATGCCTTGCTGCTGACAACTCAGTAATTCAGCCAAAGGTGTGATGGCAGTTAATGGCAATGAACCTCTAAACCTCTCTCGAACATTTTGATAGGTAGGGCAAACCAACAAGAAGTGGTCCTCATCCTCAACCGCACCCAAGTTGCACAATTTGCAGTAACGCTACTGCACCGACACCTTCACTAGCTTGACTTGCCTTCCTAGCTCAATCTGTAGCTTGTGATTCGCACAACGAAAACATGCCAAGCTTCTCCTAAATTGTGCATTGTCTACCCTGGAGAGGTATTCTTTGTACCCATACTGTGCTGAGCTATTCAACCCTAAATAGGCTCTCACCCTGTTGGAGTCAGCTGCAGCCACTTGATGGTGTACAATGTATTGCCTTTCAGCCAACTGCTCGAGGCGAACACATGGTGGCAACTGATCGCTATCGATGCACAAATTGTACGTCGACAATCGTTCATCTACTTGTGCTAGCCAGCAAGCAGGCAATTGACTCTTTCTACCCCAACACTTTGGTTCTCGAGTAAAACTTTTCGCCTGGCTGCAAGCAATTGCAGTTGTACATCATAAGTTAGCCTAAGCAAAACCTTGTTATGGATGTGCAAAAAATTTGATAGAAAAATGCATTGCCCTTACACCATTGACTAGCAATGACAATGAAAGAAAGACCATGAATATGTAAAAATTCCTTTTCTTTTGTAGAAAACAACCTATCCAAGCTCCTAAACCATTTTTCTAGCAACTTATTTGCCACATTGCCCGCAATTGGGATGCCTAGTGCAACTATCAACTCCCACAATATTTTTTGTTTATTAACATGCATAAATGTGTTGTATTTTTATTTTAAAAATCTACCTAAAGGTGGAATTTACATTAGTAATAAATGTGTATAAAAATTGAATGGGGCTCACTTGAATTGCCTTCACCATCTCATACATCTATAAAACTTGAATATAAATACCAAGAAAGGTTAACTTGGATTGCCTTCACCAATTTCTCAACACTTTTCTTTCCAAAGCCATCCAATTTTGATAAGACCTTACTAGTCAAAATGTAAAAATCAAAAGGATTAGTCACTAACCCTTCATCTTGAAATTGGTACAGGATAGAGGGACCAAGGCCATGGATCAAACATTTGGTAAAATGTTCAATTTGCACATTCATTCATTGTCAAGTCAATGTTAATGTAACTATAGTCTAAAAAGAGAGAGCACCAAGGAAAAAAGAGGGGGAAAAAAACGATAGTGAAGAAATTACTTGGTGAGGATGACGACCTAAACATTTTGAATTGTGACAATTTGTTACATGTTTATTCTTACTTGTAGTCAGTTCCCCACCACACCATGGACACATACTTGGTGGCATCCACAATTGCACACATGCTTGCCTTAGTTCTTTTAAAAACTGTACCACTTGCAAAAATGAACACCAAATGTGAAGGTCTAAGTTGGAGACCTAGAAAGGAAATTGCAAGCAAAGACAACCTTTAGAGTTACAATACTATATCAATCTAAGTCATTTCATTCTCATGCAACTATTTAGTGCATTCAATGTTCCTTGTCCTTATTAAACACACAAATGAACACAAATATAGTTGAATCCAAAGCCTAATTAGATGAATAGAAGTAACTAATAAGAAAAGATATGGAATCAATATAGAACTAATAATTTTGAGAAATATTTTTTTCCAGAACCTTGTGTAAGACTTACCATATCGAATGACATCACCAACACGTTGAATCAGAACATGGTCACCTTCACAAATGCCCATTTTTTATTGTCTGCATACACGCCTACAACAAACAAGTACTTAAGGGGGAATTGAACCCCAATCCTTGTAGGGATTTTGTTCACTGCAACTTGACAAAAACTACTTGCACCCAACCCCACATTTATAAATCAAATAATCATAAGCAAATAATTTGAAAGTGCACTTGATGAGCAACAATAGTGTTACCACTATCAATAATCAATAAATGTTGGAAATCTAGCAAGCCCAAAGTAGAAGTAAAAGGTAGAATCAACCATTGAAATTTTGCCATGTGGAAACCAAATATTTGCATTGTTATTTGATACAATGTTGGTATGAAACCAACAACATGAAGAATTAATAGCAACCCACATCTGAGCTACCATACCTTTAACTAGCAGCACATGTCCACTCCAAACTTAATCATGCACCCCATAGCACATCTGGTTGTCCTGTCAATCTTTCATTACTGCATAGAAAGGAAAGGTACCATAATCATAGAAATCTTGGGCATACATCCAAACAACTAAATCGAGGTGAATCATCAAGCGATTACGCAACTTGGTCTTCATGAAAACAAGATTAGAGAATGTGCGTTCATCCTCCATAGAACCCAATACCATGACCATGCAAATTTGACCAACTTAAACCACTTTAAGAAATGGTTATTTAAAATTCTACTAAATCCAAGCCTCCCCCACAAAGCGCACAATTGGGTTACAATCATGTGGGGAGGTGCTATTGCACCATTGTAATGGTTTTGCATTGTTAGTTTGAAAAAACAAGATTGTTGGTCAAGTAGAATAAGGTCTATCAATGACCTAGTCATGGTGCTAGGGTTCCCTAATGGTTTAGGGAGTTTAAAATGTGTTAATAGGATTGCCATGTGCTTTGAAACTGTAACCTTTACCTCTAAAGCTAGTCAGTATTGGGGATAAATCACACCAATAGCATTCAACAATTCTTGTGTCAGAAATCGCTTTTTAAGTTCTATTATCAAACTTGTAGCAGTTGAAGCACATTGTGCCTTGATAGATTTTTCAACCTTTGCTCAAACCTTTTTGGCCCATAACACCAATGATTAGATTTGTCCAATGGAGCATATACATTTGCGAACTAAATTTAAAGGCGACATATTGAACCTAAGAAATCTAGATTTTGTGTAATGATCAACTAACTCAAAAAAAAAGTGGCGTGGAGGCAGGAACCTAGTCCCAACATCACAATACATGTTGAAAACATCTGCTTCAGCTAGCTTCATAGTAGAAACAAAGTCATAGATTAAAATTTACAACCCTTGCACAAACTTTGATAATCTTTGCACTGTTTCCAGTAAGGGCATGATACATGCAAGACCTAGGAAGGTCTTTACATCACATAGAAGTTCATAATTAGCTTTAGCTATCTATGTAGCCACATTGTCATGAGCCATTTTTACAGGGTGAATGCACATTACATTAGAACACAGTTGGCAATTGAGAGTCCAAATGGATAGTCCAAACTTTTTAAAATGCTTTAATAAAATTGGATAGGAAATTTGAAATGTTGGATCTTGTCAAATTCAAAATAATGTTAGCTGTTAAAATATGTTTTAAAGTACTTTGTCAACTTTCACAAAGCGAGATTTTTCAAATTTTGTCATTTCCCTTGTGCACGCAAGGACAATGACAAAATTCTTGTGCGTTTACTGTCTTCTGCAAGGCTATTATCTATTTCACATACATTTTCAGGATTTTGATTTCTTGAGTGTTTTGGTGACAAAGTGATAATTGATTTTGCTTAAGTAAAAATAAGTTTCAAGAAAATGATTACTATAGCTTTGAGCAAGGATCGTAAGAGTTCCGAGATTTTGACTAAGCTGCCATGACCTAAATAGTCTAGCAGTACCAAGTTTGGGAGTATAAGGTCTGAACCCTATTTGAAAAAAATAAAGCAAGAACATGACACTTTTAGAAGCAATAGGTCTTCTAGTTTCATTGCTCCTTTACACATGAGCATTCTCGTATTAGGTGATGGTGGTCCTATGAATCATAAAGTGTTTGTAGAACACTATGATCTTTGTTTAGAAGGTTTGAGTCCAAAATGCATTAGGATTCCTAAATATATCATTATGGAAGAAGTGTACAAGTATTTTGGACTTGTGCATAACAAGAATGGGTATAGTTATGTTTTTAATGAAAATCCTGAAATGATAGCCAAGATGGAAGGGTTATGGATGGTGATTCACCAAAAACCACATGTTCATGCTTCAAGGATCATTTCTTTAGGTATGGCAAGAAGCATTATGATAGAGTTAAAAGGGAAGAAGATGAACTGGGCAATGTACACTAAGTGGACAAATTAGGAATAACAACAACAAAAAAATTCAATTGTTGAACTTCTAAGTGATGAGGAAAAGGATGGCAAACAAAAGAGAAGATGAAATCTTGGGTGGAAGTGGCAGTTGTGTGAACATTGCACTTGAAGAAATCATGCAATATGTGGAGTTTATAGAGAAGTTCTTGTTAGAAGTGGAGGAACAAGAGTGCATCAATAAGCAAATCAAATAAAACATTATGTTTACAAATGTGAAAGCTCACAACACGATGGAGGATCACAACAACAACTTCAAGGAAGAAATGAAGAGGCTTGTCATGTTGATGCAACTAAAGAACAAATCTGATAACCCAGTAGCTTTTAATGTTTTGAGATAGAAAGTGCAAGTTCAACATCATTCTATTGTTTAGCAAATGAAAGGGTGGTAGAGTACGAAAGAGTATTTAGGGACATAGAGGCTCAGGGAAGCAAGTTGTTTGATTTGGAACAAAAGATCACTTCTTATAAGTGAAATTAGGATGGAGCAAAAGATTTTTTGCAAAAGTTTGAACAAGGTCAATTAAGTCATCATAGTGGCAATCTTATGCCATTACCTTTGATTCTTGTTGAGTGTAATGAAGTGGGGTTCAAGGAGTGTATTATGATCGAACAGTGCCCATACTGCAGGTTGGGGTTTTTTCCTATATGGGTAGGAAAGCTTGCTTCTTGCAAGCATTTCTACCATTGTTGGTGTGCGCTTCTACATTTTAGCATTTCATCAAAGTGCATTCACCCGACTTGTGAAAAGGAAATGCACGAAAGTTGGTGGAGTTGTGTCGGGATTGCAAAACCTAGGACAATCATGGTCACAGAACCAATTTTGAAAACCTCAAGGCCAAAGATTCCAAGACATTTCGATCCATCTCCCAAGGGTATAGTTCATTTATTTTCACTTGCACATGAACTTGATTGAAGTTTTTGAATTTTCATAAGTCCTTGAGGTTGTAATGTAAATTATCTTATTAAAGTCCACAAAAATGTGATCTTTGTAAGTTGATCAAAAAAATTGTAGTAAATATAAATGCCTTATATTTTGAGGTAGTCTTAAGGTTTGAGTTTTCTGTTAGTGTGGATAGGAGTCTAGTGTGTTTCACAAATCAAGGTTCATGTGTGTGTAAGAGTCCAACAATTTTGCAAATATAGTTTAGTGCACCCATCAGTCCATTCAGTTCCACTAGTATGAGTATCAAGTGGTTAGAAGTCAATATGAGCTCTTAAAATGTAGTTAAGGTGTGCACATTTGTCCATTAGGTTTCATTGAAATAGTTCATGAACTTACACAAGTCCATTGAGCTTTATAAGAATATTGCAACTTGTGCATCAGAGTCACTTTTCTCCACAGTTGCTTATGATTCCACATGAATCCATGAAGCTCACATAGAAGCAAGTCACTTGTGAACATTCAATGGACATTGAGCTCCATGTGTATACATGAAATCCATTAACTTCCATAATTTTAGTGTATAGTTCCACAACAATGCATGAAGATCTATAGAAATACAAGTAATGTGCATATTCAATCCATTGAAGTCCAATGTGTGAGTATGCAAGTCCATTGATTTCCACAAATTGTATCTCATAGCAAGAACTCTGCACAATAGTCTATATAAGTCTTTGATAGTGTAAATAAGTCCTTGGCAGTGTATATAAAGTCTTAGCAATCTATATTAATTCCAAGTTGCAATGTATTGCATGCACAATCCAAAATACTAAACTTTCACTTGAACAACTTAAATGTATGATGTCAAAATAGTATCAGGTTCAATTTTTGTTTTGCACACAAAGTAATGCTTTAATTGTGTGTTCATGGATTTGTGCAAGGTGGCCTAGTATGCCAAAGTGGGCATTTTTTTGTTTTTCAGAAACTTAGCCCTCAATTGTGAAATGCCCATCAATCTTGAATACCAGCAATCAAGATGTTAGTCCAAGTGTTGGCAACCTTTAGCTACATGCAACTTTGGCAACTAAAAAAATTGGAGAAGTTTGTAGCCCCAACAAAACTATTGCATCCCCTTCTCCTCATCCAAAATCTGAACTAGTTATTGTTACTAATGATTCCATTTGTAAAAGTTGAACCTCTCAAATCAGGAAATTGCCAATGAAAGCAATGATGATGAAGATGCTGAAAGGGAAAGTTTTGACAAGCTTGGAGTGGATCAAGATGAAGAACATGAGGAGCAAGAAGAAAATGATGGTTTTAAGAAACCCCATGTAAAAAAATTCAAAGGTTGTAAGTCCAAGAAGGGCATGAAGCCTAAACAATCACTGTTGAAGAAGAATGCAAGTAAAAAAAAGTGAAACTAGTGGCCGATAAGGTCAATGCTGCAACCACCATTCGACATGCAACCTTGGCCACAAAGAATACTTCCCGCCAATGTGGGGGCAAGAAAATTTGATCCCATTGACACGGTTTTTTTTTTTTGGATGTTCAATCAACATGGCAACAAAAAGTATGTTATAAGATGTTCTTGTACATTAAGTCTTGATAGTTTATACTATACTAGAGGATGGTTGAAGGCTTTCATTGTGTCTAGTGTATGAACCATTTATTTAGATAGATGTCTAGTTGATGATGTAATATTTTCACAATTTTTGGAATGTGAGTTAAAACAAAAAATGGGATTTTGCAATTGAGTTCATTAAGTCAATTTATATGGATTGCAAACAATTGACCCCAATTTTTATTGTTTCAAGTTCATGTGTGTCTTGTTATGTTACTTTTTGAATTTTGTTTGCCTATGTTTGTTGGATTGATTATTTGATGTGTGTTGTTGTGTTTGGCTTGTTTTTTTTTTCTTTTTTGGTTTTTTTGAAAACTTAGATTTTAAAGCTATAATCAAATTCTATAATTTGAGCTTTAGGTCAAGTTTAAATTCCCTAAATCTACAATGCCTTTTATATCATTTTGAGCTACAAAATCAAACCTTTTCAAGATGCATCTTGAATGTCATGTGTGGATTTTGTTCTTTTGGGATCATATGAGTTGTTGTTATGAAGTACTTAGTATTAAACAAATGTTGAAAGATTATAGCCACAAGTAGCTTGATCATGGGTATGTTACATCCTACATTCACATCCTTTAAATTTATCTTATCTTTCAAAGACTTTTGTCTTTTGCCATTTGATGATTCTATAACTTTCCTAATCATGAGAATTATGGGATTTTCGTAAATGATGCAGATTTCTTCTAGTGTTTATATTTTGTTTTGAGAATTTGTAGCTCAATGTAGTCCAATGACCTATGGGCTTTATTAATATGTGCAATTGTATGCAAATGGACAAATTGTGTACCAACAATACTAAATGAGATTGGGGTTGAAGCTTTAGTCTACTCAATTGCTAAAAATTTAAATGTCATGGATAATGAAACTAATATTTAAATTTGTCACAGGAAATTTGTCAATTAGATTTGTGCAAGAACATTCTACAAGTTAATGTGTGGGAATAAACAAGTTGTTTGAATTTGTAGATGTATTGTATAGAAGTCAAATTGGACTACCATATTGTACATCAACCTTGTAATCAATGTGTTGCGCACAAATAGGTTTGTTTCACAATTTCCTACATACACTATATCCATATTTCTTGCTTGCAAATACATTAGGTGAATAATTAGTTTTAGAGTTTCCCTTGCGTTGGGAATTTGAATTGATTATTATGTGTTTGTGCATACGATTTCATCTTGTAGGTGGTGCAAGCTATTTTGTGGGAATTTTATGCTAGTGTTCTCAATGCTGGTGTATAACATGGCATATTGGTGTTTTAAAAGCTTTGGCCCTAGGGGCATCTATTATTTTTGTAAGTGCATATAGGTATGAACCTTCATGTATAGTTGCCAACAATTTATTGAACCCTAGGCCAAAACTATGTAGAGCAAGTTTTGCCATTAATTATATAGTCCTAAACATTGAAGGTTGTCAAGTTGATTGTTGCACAATACAATGCTAGCCAACTTATCACACAACGTGAAGTATTTAGATACTCATCTTTTCTTTTTTTGCAGAATGGATGTTCATGGTGAACATGTTTATCAAATGTCTAACTTTTAGACACTTTCAATGGCATTAATTTATAAATTTTCATTTGAGGGTAATGAAAAGATTATGAATGTTTCAAGGATCACAAAGTATATTTTGGATTTAAAAAAATAAAATCACAATTGGTTAAATAATGTTTAGTTGTGACAAGATTTTTTTTGGTTTCTAACAAGTGGTGAATAGGGGGATTTGGAAGATTTTTCATGAATGGGCTTTTGGCTTTAACATTGCATCCAAGATGATGTGTCCACCACCAATCTCACATCAGGGCATGAGTTTACTACAACTATTAGAACATAACAAGTTGCTACTTAAGAAGCTGAGCATGCCAAATAACTTGTAGTAAAAAAGACAGAATAAGACAAACACATTACTATCATTTGTGCATAGGTATTTCTATTCTTTTAAATGCATGTAGTGCTTGCTTTTTGATAATCAACTTTATGGCATGCAATGTTAGGCATTAGTGCTCAGGTTAGCGAATAACAAAGATATGAGGGACTAGATTGGAGCTTGGCCTTCCATGGTAATTATGTATGTGCTTCTTAGTGGCATTGTTGATTGTTTTTATTGTTTGCTGCATCTGATTTTATACATTATAAAATTTATGATTACATGGAGAGGCTAGGAGTGCATAACGTATTGGTGATGTTATCTCAAACAATCTTGCCTTTATAACTCTACAAAAGATTGAAGTTAACTATGAAATTGCCAACACAATCTTTACTTCCCAAAACAAGGTTTTTGTTAGTGTTGATTCTTTGCTTCTCATTTTGCAAGACCTATTGAAAATCTTGTTAAATTAGTTTAATGATCAAGAACAAGAAAAACGCTCTAAGTGAACTTTAACTACATAGTTGTTTTCTTCCAATGTTTTTCATCCTTGGCCCATTGATTATGTTGTTGAGTTTGAGCCCATTCTATTTTGGGTTACAACATCATTCAACAATTCATTTGCTATCATCTTTTAGTCCATGGATATGAAAGTGATTTTTTATAGCAATTCTATAATTCACCAGCTCCTAATGCATGGCAACCTGTTTTGAATGGTTTGCACATGTAGTTTCACATGCATGATCTAGGATTCCTTCTTTTCTTGTTCAAGTTGTGAGACGTCATTTTTCATCTTTTGATGTTACTGGTGGTTAGAGTTGAACAATAGATTTGCACTGGTCATATTGCAAACTATCTTTGTAAATTTTAATGTCTTGAATGGGAAGGGTTTTTAAACCCCAATACTTGGCAATGGCATTTTGGATGGTGTGGAAACACAAGGAACAATAGATATTCAGTTTTTACAAGTTTAGATTAAACAATATATATCACCATTCAATTTATTTCAATGACTAGAAGGTTCAAGTTATGAATTTATAGTAGGAATCAACTTCTGGATTTACATATCACCTAGTTTAATCTCTTAGTTCATTGAACTATAATGTTGTCATCAATCTCATACCTTTGCACAACACTATAGTTCAACACATAGCAAATGAAACCCTTGGATCAAGTGAACAACACTAAATAAAACACATAATATGTACATTGATATGGTCTAATGTGAGTAATTGTAGATAATGCAAAGCATGGTGAGGAACAAACTTGAATTTTTTTGTAAGTTACAAATTAAATGAAATATGTAGGAGCTTATTAGATTCTTCTATATTAACATAAATGAAATGTGGGGATCAAGATTTGTGTAAACAGAAAAATCATATTTGGAACTTGATGGACTTATGTGCAAACATGAGTAAACTTGTATGCTTTATAGACTTTTATGCACACAAATGAAAGCAATGGAACTTAGTGGACTCGACTACATATATGTAAACTAACTATGTGGAAATTACAAGATAGATTAAGTGATGTTTTTAAAATGACCATGTTCTACCATATTTTCCCGTGATTTTTATTTTCCCATGTATTGTTTAGGCATCTAGTCAAAAGATTGAAATAGGAGAGTTTCAATTGAGATGAAAATTTTAGCAAACAAGGGTGAATGGTTTTGTTTCGTTCCTTGTCCTAAACACAGCTCCAATGTAAGTGCTTCATGAATGGCAAATTTTTGGCATCATCTCCACAAAATTCTTGTGGTTGATGTTCATGAAATTAATAAAGCTGGATTGCGCTCAAAAGTCATATCGTGGGTTTGATAACCATTTTCATATCTAGAGCCCCCTTTTATATTCAATAATTAGGTTAGGACACAAGGTGTATGCACTCTAAGGTGGCTCAGTGGGGAATTACATAATGATTAATGAACTAAAAAGCCTTTATGAAAATAAGCCATTTTAGAATTTTTTTTAATGTACTTGTTAAAAAAGTAAAAACTGAAATCCACCAAAAATGATTATGATATGGACGTGTGAAAATATGGTTAATTTTAAGCCATTCAAAAGTCCATAACTTTTTTTTGGTTAATTTTTTTCTAGCAATTGTTTTGCACATATGTTATTTTTGTTTTAACATATCATATATTGAGTCCCTATAATATACCCCAAATAAAATTCATACACAAAAATGCATGTATATACAGGCACAAACAACAAACCAATTTATATTTTTTAATTACAAAAGTCCATTACTATATAATTGGTGTATATATGTTGTAATTTTTTAAAAGAAATGTCTTCTTCTTCAAGTTGAAAATTTAAATTTAGCCACAAATTTGAAAAAATATTGTTTTTATGCCATGTTAATAGCATGTAAATGCACACCACTTTGTAAAAAACTAGATTGTCATGTAAAAAGTGAGCCACCCTACCTTGCAACCACCTTACAGTGCTCGAGCTCTAAAATTACAAAGATGGCCTAGTTCACCATTGATGATAATATCTACTGCTTCATCCTATCCTACAATGACATTGGCTAATCTTTTGTGCACATCTAGACCTGGTCTTAATCCAATAATCTTTGACAGAAAATTTACTTGCAAACTCCCAAATATACAGAAACACTATTAGTTAATTCACAAGTTATTTTCTAGGTTGTCCCATTTATAAAATTATTGAAAAGGTTGATGGTCAAAATAGGAGACAAGACCCAAATGATCATTAATACCTATACTTCAGCTATAGTGAAAGAGTGTGTTCACTACAACTTGATTCATTTCTTTAATTCCTTTAATCCACAGCAAGTAAAATAACTTAATATGTTATTCTTGGATCCACTTCAAGCACTAGTAGGTTCCAAGACTTGGATTTGTCATTACATTTGACTAGAAGGCCACCACTTAATATACTATGAACCTCCTTTCTAACTAGGACGAGCCTTGCCAATAGTCGTATGTTTAGTATAGTGGCTTTCTCTTCCATTGTGTCACAACCCTAGCTTTGGGCTCGCAACCAAAGCAAAGGGGTTACAAGGTTGTGAGCCAAGAGGAAGCTCGGGAGTCAAGGCAAAGAGGTCGCAAGGGTGCGGGCCAAGAAGAAGATCGGGAGTCATATCACATACTCCCGGGAATGTAAGAAAGTGTGAGGGAGTATGAGGGAGTCAACCATCACACTCCCAAGGCAACTCCCACTTTGGGAGATGGAGTCCCGGTGGACTCTTGAAACTTCAAAGAGCGATTTCAGGAATCAAAACTCAATGTCTTGTAGCGTTCTTTATATCATTAAAAGCTCTTGGAATGTAGATGTTTAAAATGGGTTCGCATTGCTCATTTGGATATCTAAAACACAAGTTATGGCCAAAAGAAGGGCCGGGAGTCAAACTGCCAATTTGACTCCCAACGAGAAAAAGTCGGGAATCGACCTGATTTACTTAGTTGCAGAGGGCGTGTGATATACCGTTGGAAAGCTCTCAATGAAAGTTACAACTTTGCTTCGAAACGCATCTCAATCCGAGGTCTACTCGCAAAGTTATGGGGTTCCAAAGTTGCGGGAGTCCCAACTGGCGTGATTTCGGGACTTTCACTCGGGAGTCCCGAGAGAGAAAAACCATTTGGATGTGGGCTCCATGGCTAGCCACAGAGTATATTATAAGGTGGAAGGTGGTGGCTTCCCCCAAGTCCGGGCCGTGGTGAGTCTAGTGTGTCCGAGTTGCCCGTGACTCGTCCTAGCACCAAAGGTGTTCCAATTATGCACTAACCACTTTGTGTGGGTTGTGTGCAGGCCCGTGTGAGTGAGTGAAGCTTGTTAACTCTTTCTAATCCCATCCCGGAGCTCCAACACGCCCCTCTACCCCCTCAAAGTGTTGTGAACTAAGGAGCATGCCTCGATTCCTCCCTCTTCCGTTGTCTTCTACTTGGACTCACATTTGAGTCCTTCAAGGAGTTGGGAGTGCGTCACATTCTGCCATGACCATCACTAGACCTTCATTGACATTGAACATGATCACATGAGGATGAGCAAGAGATTAATTCTAGTGAATACCCATAACTACTTGAATATGTATATGCATAATTTTGAGTGAGAAAACAAAATCTTGTTGCTTGGATTACTATTAAACTATTGGATGGAAGGTTAAAACAATTTTGGGAAAATTGATAGTCTAAAAACTTGGACTTCTAAAACTCCCTTATTTTGTAAGGTATACAATTATGAAGTCATAAGCTTGGTCACTAATAACATCATTCAGGTTGGTGCCTGATAGTGTGATCTTTTGACCATAAGTTTTTCGAATGTATCCCCACCACATGTGCATTGTTAAACTATTTCTTAACAAGCATCCTTGTCTGGAGTTTTGCACAACATATCAACTATTTAGACCTACAACCATACCCCTACTATGAACCAAAAAAATGCAAAACTAGTGTATTACCCATGGCTGGGATGGAGAGTATTTCAGAGAAAATCATTATGGATTGTATTGTCATTGCATCCATATATTGTAGTGGAAAGACAATCCACCACCCTTGTTCACAAGGAGTTGCTTACGTCATTGACCAAATGATTACTTCACCAAGTCCCACTCACCACAAAAAGTTGTGGTGATTTGGATCTAAAGGAGGAAACAATCTACTAGCATAGTAGGCTATCCTTTGGATGCATAAAACACAAGCTCAAACCTTAAAACCACTACCAATGGGTTTCAAGCACTTTTCAAATTTTCAATTTCATGCTCCCAAAAGCAAGTTCATTAACCCACATTTGAAGGTTCACATGACCATTTTTGAAGCACAAAAATACTTCATGTCTTTGAATAATGCTAAGAAAAAAAGGAATTTTATGAGCACTCCATCATTACCTACAATGGAAACTTGTAAGCAAGTTGTGCTAGAACTATGTCCTTGATTACTTCCAAGAGTTGCCTTCATTGCAACAAACAAGCACCAACACATTGTCAAATGTCATTGACATAAACTTTTGGAACCTTGACTTTGAACTATTGTTCTCCCAAAACTATGCTAGGTCGTATACATCACAATGGTCCTTTTAGCCCTTGAACAATGATGTTTAGATCCATCAACTGGAGGACCAGTTGCCTAGAAATTCAATAGTCTGAAAACATCAAAATTTGTAAGAACAATTATAAACGTCCTACTAGATCCTATTATTGAAGAAGATATTTGCAAATATATGCACCTAAGGAAAGTAATCCTAGGACTTAAAAAAACTCAAATAATTCAAGATAAATTGCAAAGCTTGGGTGCAAGTATTGTCTTTGAAAATAACCACCAATCTTGGAATATATGGGAAAAACTACCTAGAAACTAGTCCAATAATAATGGATAGAAACTTATAGAGATAAAAAAAACACAATAACAATTTGTGTGTTAAAAACTATATTTTTACAGACACAATGGTTTTGGTTGCCCTTAAATTCATCCTTGTAGGTTGGCAGAATCTCAACTTTGACTTAGCTAATCCTAATTCAACCACACACTGATCAATTCATGATTTAATTAAATGGCACATGGTTTTAGTTTACATCCTTGAATTAGGGGGGATTGAACCCCATTGAACACAATCCAAGTAGTTATTCTGAATTTCCTATCTAAGAACACATCAACTTTGTAGTAAAAGAAAATTAAGCACATATTTGCAACACATATAAAATGGTTTTAGGCCACCAAACCTTTGAAAAAATCCATCATTTAGTCATCCACCTTTAGACAAGCAACAATTTCATTAATACTTTGTAGGACACCTTCTAACAATTCATATGGCACAAAAAGAAAATAAATAGAGCAAAGAATGCCTCCACATCTTTTGAGACCTCAACAAGTCAATAACTCACACTTATGACTACAAGATATAAAAGAACGAAAGAACTTATACTTGGTCATTGGTCTATAAACTAGCCTTGTAAATAGAATTGCAAGAATGTTAATTTCAATATTACTTGAACACTACATAAAAAAGGCAATGCAAATTTGAAGCTAATTTTGTTGAAACCTAAAGTTTTTTGTTTAATAACAATGTTGAAACCACAAATATGAGGATACAAACTAAAAAAACATGGAGGTGGAGCTTCTCCCACAACTTCACAAGTTGTAACGATTAAACTTAAGACTTTGAAGGGCCTATTACCTTTGTTGTCAAATTTCTTCCAATAGACTTGAATATAAAATGACAAGAAGCTTATGAAAAGAAATCAAAATACCTTGGCCTTCAAAGCTCCCTCGAAGCTTATAAATGTTGAGGTTCGAAATAACAATTCCCTAGCCGTGAGTTTGGTAGGCATTTTGTTTCCACACTCTTGAGATCAATGTTTTTTAATTTATTTTGCTTCAGAATCTCCTTGTGATTATCCTACCAACCACACATGTCCACATACAAAGATTTATACACTTTGGTGTGCAAAAATGGGTTACGTCATCAAAATAATATAATTGAGCAAATTGTCAGCAATTGCAACATCAACTGTTTCATATTCAAGAACTTTCAATGTTTCAAAAAATGTAAAATGAGGATATGTATCTTGGACACACATGAACGAAACTAAAATGAGCAAATTGAATTAGAAAGTTGAAAACACAAGGTTCCAACAACAAGTAGGTTGTTGTTCAAACAAATAAGTGAGAATGTCAAGTGTGCTTCACAAAAACTATCACAAGTTGACAACTTTCCCCTAACCCTATTTTTGTTGACATTCTAAATGACGTCATTGAACCATAATGAATTAGTAATTTTTTTCAGCAAAATCATTATTTTCCATTTTTGACTCTGTAAAACCTTGTTATATACCTTATTGAACATATTTAGTGAAGACAAGTCATCAAAAATATTAATTTAAATGTGTATATGGACTAAATAAAATTCTATGATTACAAATAAGTCCATTTTAAATCCTAAAAAAAAACAAGAGCTATTTTTACTTGATCCTTTTTTCTTAAGTATTATGAACTTAAAATTAAGGGTCATTTAAAATTGAGAACATTCCCTCCAATTCCCTTAGAAGAATAAAGTCCATATCCATAGTTTTTATGGACTGTGACATTGGAAGGTGCTTAGATTACAAAGTCCATTGCATGTAGAATATTGATTTTTTTAATTTGATTTTTTCAAAGTTAGATTGATTACAACATAAGTTTTTACTTATCAAGTTAACTTTGTAAATTCACTAGTGGCATTTGAGTTATCCCAAACATTATTTGTTTCATCTATAAATAATTACAATTATGACTTCCATAAAAGTACATTGTAGTGTGCATTTACCTTACAACCAAAGAGCAATATTCAACCTAGATTCTCTTGGATGGTGATAACATTGAGATCCACCATGTTTTTATTTTTTTAGGACCTTGTTGCCCTTGCACTCAAATAATTCAACAAGTCGCTTAGGAAAATGTGCAAAATAGTTATATGTAGAAAAGAGCAGGGATTCAATCTTGGTTACCAAGCTCAAACCACCCAAGGTCTAAACAACCAAGTTTGTGCGATGTGCCATACAATGCACACCATTGACATATGGAGCATGCTTCGTCATCAATTGAGTGGTGACACCAATTTTCACACCTTGAAAAACATTAATCCCATTTGTTTCAAAACAAATTAGTTTGTTTGCAATCTCCATCTCAATCAAGCCCCCAAACTCAACAAAAATTTTCACAATCAAAGAGGCCCAAGTTACAACAAAAGGTGTCCATGTACGCCAAGTGATTTCATTAGATTGAGAGTGAATTCATTGGTCTAATGAATGGGGAAAAGTGAACTACACCCACATTTTGTAGTAGTGAGGTTAGATTGTCTAAAGTGACAACATCTATAGCCTTTGCAAGTTTAGCAAAATTGGGATCTTCTTCCAATTTTCCATCTCATGCACATGCACATTCAACCAACTTTGATTATTGATGGTGGTAACTTTGTCACAACTCACCGAGATGTATGTACGTAGTTTTTTGATATACAACTTTGATGGCTTGAATTACAATGTTGTGCATTGTTTTAGTCATTGTCCAAGTTGTAAAGTTAGACTAATGTTTCCATGGATAGTTTTAGAAATTAAAAAAATGCCTTGAAGTCTTCAAAATTTGTCATTGGATGTCCTTGCTTGAGTAGATGCCAAATTACAATGAATTACACATATTTCTTCTTCTTCTTGGCCTTCCCTATCTTCTTAATTAAATCAACAATTGTGTTTGCCTTGTAGATGCATATATCTTCTCATTTTTCACATGAACATTGTTAGGGTTCACATAATATGCACCCACAACAACTCTAGCTTTAATAGTAGTGCATTTCTTCAAACCTATTCATGTTTAATCATAGAGTGTAACTTAGGCATTAATAGTTTCTTTTTGCCTTCGATTTTGGAGCAAACCTTCCATCTTACCATCTTCATCTTTCCATCCCTTCCACAAATTGGTTCAAACAAGAGAAACCTTGCAACCCAATGATCTTGGTACACTTTGTTTACCTCCCATTTCTGATTTCTTTTGCTTATTCTTTTTTGGATCATTCACTATGGATTCTATATCATTTTTAGAAGGGACTACAACAACTTCCTCATTGACTTTCTCCTTCCCTTGTTGAGATCTAACAACAACATAAGCAACATATACATGAGACCCATTGACTATGGGTGACAAACTATGAAACAAGGTAGGTTTTAAAAGGTCTGCAAAAGCATGATTGACGATATTAGAACTAGGATCACTTAAATTGCTTGGTGTAGATGAAAAAAAAATGAAACTTGAAGTTAACTAATGGCTTTAGGGGTGCCATCTAGTCAAGAAAAGGATGAATGAAGGTTGACATGAATTTTTAGAGCTTTGTAGGTAATTTTGACGTGAAGGCAAAAATAAGAAAAGGAAAAAATGCGATAGGCAAAAACTGAGCTTCTCAAGCTTTGCAAGTAAACTAGATCTAAAAGAAAACTACTTGTGCTCAACTTTCAATCTCTACAAGTAATCTTGACACAATAGGTGAAAACAAAGGAAGGTGAAAACATGATAAGCCAAAAGCAATGAGGCCAAAAACTCATTAGATTTTGGAATTTAATTGTGATGGAGATTTTCACATTGCAATGATCCTTGTCACATTGATCTGTTTCTTGTTGTGCATTCTCATGTGTCAAACATTCATGAATAGAAACACCAATTGCATTAAAAAATCCCATCGTTGTGCCACTCCACAATACACATTCAAATACTTAAGGATTGCACATATTTAATAAAATGCATTGGAGCGGGAAGATTAATTGAAAAAAGAAACCTTACTTTGGTTGAAGTTGCTTTGTTGCACCATTGCATTATGCAACCTTCAAACTCCATGCGGGAGAAGGAACAAGATTTGCAAAACAAATGCAAGATTCTTTAGTCCTTGCATCTAACACATATTGCCATTCTAGCGTCTTACTTGCTCTACTTGATTCTTGAAGCCCATGAATACACACAATATAAGGATGCCTTAAATTCAAAAATGTCATCTTACTAGTGCGATCCCACCTACCAATCTTGTTCCATTTTGGCGGTGAGGTTTGATACTAAGCTTTCATGTCTAGTAGCGAGGGTTCATACTGAGCTTTCACATTTGGTGGCAAAGGGTCATATGATCTTTCATGTCCGGTGGCAATGGATGTGATATTCTGTGAGGGGAGTGGCAATGGACATTTGTGCAAAGTAATGATTTGGCATCCAATGATTGTACGCAATTGGTTTGGTTGACAACTGATCTGGATTGCCCATTGGGAGGATAGCTACCCTTCCTTCTCAAATGTCAAATTATGGCAAATTTTCAAAAAAATTCAGCCCATTTTCCTTAAGGCAGTTTGCATGATTTTTTTTTTGGTCACCATGTGGTGAAAATTCGCCACAAATTTTTTTTTAATTGGAAGCCCTTGATGATTGAATTTTATGAATATGAAATAATAATTTTAAACCTGAGATATAAGGATATTGAATTTTGGATAATTTTTATTATTGAAAATGAAAATAAATTACAAAAAACATTTTTGGAAGGAATTATGTAATGGGTTCACATTTGGGCCAACAACATAGGCTGTGCTAATGTTGATCTCTAGGTAAGAGTAGCATGTAAAAACAACTTTAATAGTTGCGATAAATTAAATGGCATGTACTTTAAATTTTGGATGACATCATTACAATAGGGGTGTGAAAATGGGCTCAACATGTGTCAATTCACATGGGAAACTATGAGTGTCAAAAGACCTTGACAAAAAATGATTACTTTTGCTTGGCCAACAACAATGATTGACTAACCATTGACTACTATTGTAGTACTTAGGTCAATTTGATACTAATTATATTATTTCCAAAAATGTTGAAATTTTCAAAAAAATTAGAGTAAAATTAAAAAAAAAATCAAATTTCTAGATCTAATTTTCAAAATTAATTAATTATTCAACAAACATGTGTTAAAGTGGTCAAGGTATTACAATATTGATTGCCTAGTCATAATGATAAATAACATTTATGTTTTTTAAAAATATATATTGTCTCGTATTTATTGGTTATAGATGGTGGATGGGGAAAAAATGAACATTAAATTCGAACATGATAATTAATGATAATGCCCCATATACATTGCATTGCTTGAACTCTACTCTAAATGCATGCAACAATGAGAACCCATACCTAATCTTGACATTATGTAAATGGTAAGGAACTTTTTTGAGGTTTTTTATTGCTAGACCCCAAAACCCAAGCAAATCCTTCAAAAAGAAAAGAAAAGAAAAGATCTTTGTCTTTTTTGGGTAGGCCCAAGACATGAAGAAGATCCTCACAAAAGTTCATTACCATATGTAAATGGTTTAAACTTTGAACCTTACTTAAATGGAAGACTCTTTGAAAATCAATTCATATATTTTATGAGCATACATTTCATTTGTGATCTTAAAATAAAATTTTGTGAAGGGACATCCTTGAAAATGAATTGGGAAATTTGTAAAAGTTCTTTATGCTCTCCATAACAATGGAAATGAAGAAATGCAACCCTCATGATTAGTGTATCCCTATTCTTTGGAAAAAAATTCACCAACTTCCATATCATAATTTTAGAAGATTTCCCTACTTCCTCCCCTTCGTTATGGTCTTTTGAATTACTTTCAAATCAGTGAAAATAATTTCTCCCTACATTGTGGCCCGGATTCTCTCATTATCCAATGTCTTGTAAGTGTAGTTCACTCACCAAGTCCAAATGTGAGGCACATCTTTGATGATTGAGCTAATTAATATGTTGTAATATATTGTTAATGATTATGTCATAGTTATGATGAATTTCAATTATGTATTTTGGTGGCCTTAATCCAAAAATGCTAGTGAATATTAATTTTATAAATTTTTGGTGAAAAATATGAATCTTATACAAGATTTCTTTTGGGATAATACATTGCAATAAATATCATAAAATATATGTCTTAAAGTTGAATATAACCAAAAATATATATTTGAAAGCCATATGGTAATATGACAACTCCTATTTTAACTTTTTCAAGTGTAAGTTCAAGTTTTAGGTTAATCAGTTTATAGCATCAAAGGGGAAACTTATATCCACAAATGTCAAAGCTAATTCTGACTCCACTTCAGATTGAAACAATTTATGATGTCCAAATAGACATAAACCTAGAATGCAATATAATTCAAACATTTTGGGCGTGGAAAATTTTGGTTTTACCATTGCAATACTAATTATTTGAGTATTCATAAATTGACCTGATCAGTATTATCTTGCTTTTGGTCTTGCAACACCATCTGCATGTCATGTTTTGAAGGGAATCTTGTACGGCCAGTCCAACAAAGTTGGAAACTTGGAACCAACATTAGATGATGACTTCAACCATGAAAATTTAACTTGTGATTTAAAAAAAAACTAAATTAAACCTAATGAAATTAGGATGCAAAAAGTTTTCAATATCCTTACACACTTTGTCTTTCAACCCCAATTGAACTTTTTGAACAATCAATCGCTCATTTTGTAATTATTATATCTTTTATGGGGGTCACAATAAACTTATCTATCAAATCCTTAAAATTGAATCTTAATATATTACAAAAAAATCTGTGATTTTCAACTAGGTGAAATGATTTGGGTTTTGCAACTTCTAAAATGACTATGTAGTCAAAATGGAAGTTGCAAAACTCAAGATAGAAGCTTTGCCAAATTAAAATTATCAAACCCAAGGTTAAAAAGACACATTTTGTTGTAATGATAGCCTTACGTTACAATCACACATAATGCTAAGTTGATGTCAAAAATAACAAGTTTTTTTGTTGCATTCAAATAAGAATGTTAGCTACCTTCGAATTCTAAGTGGAATCTAAGTGACACAATGTTAAGTTGGTGTTAAGTGGATGTTAACTTAACATGAAATCTTTTATAAAAAAAATCTAGATCTTGGAATTAAAACACAAATTTATGTAGTAACAGCCCATAAAAGGTGGTTTTAAGTGATTGTTAATTTAAAAAAATGTTTTTCCATGGTTATTCTAGGTGCAAATGAGTAGCAATAAAGTTAACTAGCTTTTAGGTTAGTGCTGATTAACATAGGTTTAAATTTTATTATTATTTTTTCAATGATGTTATTTAAATTTTAGCCTACTGAAACCTAACACCAAGTCTGATTGCACTATTAATTTCATTGAAATTGGAGGATCAAATCAAAAGTGAAGATGAAAAATTTACACATTGACTAAGTAAGAGATTAAACTCCTCTCATTGAAACTAGTCCTCTCAAGGGCTTTTCACTCACAATATTAGGGTTAATATTTTATCTATATGTCCATGGCGATGTATCAAATTTTGTGAGAATCAAATCCTTTAAATTCTCTCAAGTGTTACCCACTTCATCAAACAATCAATATTCAATTTTGCTCAGTTTGAGGTTTCTTTCTTATTGGGGATGAAACATGGATTCTAGAATCAAACTGGGGTCCAAAGCCAAGATGGCTTTTAACATAACTTCAATAGAGCCATGTTACATTGTTAGATATTTTGATAAAATAAACAGGTTGCTTAGAAAGTATAGTGGGGTCTTTAAATGTGACTTACATTTGCTTTTCAACTCAAGCCAAAATTGTATCCAAAATCCTACATGGATGTGAAGTTTCTTAATCCTTAGCTCTATTGTATGTGGTCTTTCTGAGAAAATGTAAGGGACCTTATAAAGTAAGGTTTTTCACTCTTAGAACTATTGTGTGCTTTGTCCAGGAAACAAAAGGGACCTCAAGGTGGCACACTTTTTCAATATTTTTCCTGGACCTCTTAAGGGAGAAGTTGACATGGAGGTGGCTTCCACACTTTAATAAACATCTGTCATTTTCAAACTCTCAACTTGCGAATGAGTTACATTAAGGAAGACTTGTTCCATATGGCCTCAAGGGGTTTGAAGTGGATACCTCCTGCAAAAAGCACAAGTCGAACCTTGTCATAAGCTGAAACATATGAAGATTGCAGGCCAAAAGGTGGTAAGAGTTGGAGGGATGTTACACCTATTTAGATCTTAAGATCCCTCTCTTTTTCTAGGAGGGTAGTTTCATAGTCATAAAGACCAGCCAAAAAAATTCTAGTGTAATTCACATGACATGATGTAAATTGTAATTTGACCTCTGAGAAATCGCAGGTAGTCTGTTTCCTGTTTGCCCAGCAAGATATTCTGTTTCTTTGGTGGTATCTCTTGTTTCTTGTTGTCTGAATAATTGATACTGAGATTGTAATGAAGAGTTTTAACACTTGATTACTCTTCTTTTGGGATAATCGTGTTCATGTTAAGTTAAAGAAAAAAATTCAACAGCAACTTTACCTTGGGTTAGACCCTCAGTAGAGGGCACTACTAAAGCGGGTCCACACTTGGCTCCCTCTTTGCATGGCCCCTTCTTCTGGTAAAGCCCTCAACCTTTGGGCCTTACTTCACAAGTAAAGACTTGGGCAGATTTTGTGTAGCATAGACTTGGCTCCCTCTTTGCATGGCCCCTTCTTCTGGTAAATCCCTCAACCTTTGGGCCTTACTCTACAAGTAAAGACCTTAGCAGATTTTTTTAGTATAGGTGGAGAGCATGTTACAGCCAACAATTTTTCCCTCATGAAGTGTGAACATTTCAAAGAAGGCAAAATGTTAGTTAATAAAAATCCTCCCAGTTCTTTACACACCGAAAAGCCCTCGACTGTGTGCTTTAACAGTATCAGGCCTGCACTTGACATTGCCTCATACAGGCCCTTTTTTCCAATAAAGCCTGCAGCTGAGGGCTTTACTTACCACACAAGGTACCCTCCAACTACATTAGGAAATTTCTCCAAGTTCTTTATGTACACCAGGCATGGTTCCTTGTACCATTGGCTAAAGAGAGAAAACTCTGTGTATATATATAAACAAGGATGGAAATCCATCCACAAAAAGTACAAGACATGTCGAAGCAAATGTAAACACACGAAATGAAAACCAAAACAATCAAAACAGTATGCAGCCACATACTTAACAGGTAACAACTAGGTTACAATAATAAGTGCAGCAGTTACACCTCCACGCATGTAGTGCCTTCGTTCCACGTTACAGAAAGTTTCCATTGAAGTTCGTATATAAAGTAATTTAACGACGGTATAAAAGAGTTCGACCCACGTCCGTTTTACAAGTCGACGAAGGGACTTTGCATGAGCTTGCTTGCAAAGTTGCTTAATTTCATGCTGTGATTGACTTTGCAGATCATGGCTTCTTTGCACTTGTCACAGAAGGTGGTGGAAGGAAGCTGGGATTGTGGGTCGCGGGTTTCAAAGACAATTTTGGTCCCTAGTAGGCTGCAATTAATGTCAGACTCTAGCAGCGAATTTTGAAACTTATTACTTTTGCAGCAGGTGTATTAAGAGCATCCCCAGCGGTGCTCGCGATGTGTAGAAAAATATTTCTCACATCCAAGTTTAGTTATTTTACTTTGTTCCTACTTCACCCATAAAACTAAAATTGAGATTACAAATAGATGAGAGAGTACTAGTATCAAACCACTTGGACCAATCCGAGTAACTTCATTAACTCCGAAGCTGGGGATGAGAAGAAGCAATTGGGAGCTATAATTCACTTGTGTTTTTGAATCGTGGACAAGCTGGTGGAGGTACATTTTGCCGCTTCTGGTTTTTGGCAAACTTAAGCCACTGGTTGCAAAGTCTTTGTGGTGCTTTGTTCATTACTGTTTTTTTTTTTTTTTTTTTTTTTTTTTTTACTTTGGGATCAATTTGGTGTCTGGATATGCAGGTTTGAGATTCGGAATCACATGTGCGCCGTAGAGAACTTGTGGTATTCAAGCTTTCCAGTTTAGGGTAAGAGATACTATAGAGGTGGTCTTTGTGATACAATAATTTGATGTAGCTGGGCTCTATTGTTTTGTGAGCTTTCAGTTTTCGCTGTATCTTGTGCAATATTATGGCATTCATTTCACTCCCCATTCCTTTCAAGTGTGTGACGCGGTGGAAACTGGTTCTTGAAGCCGATTCATCGCTAATTCCTTGGTGTCGAGCTGTGTTAGTGTCGTAAACTTGTCTTTTGAGGAGTCAAGTACTGCCGAGATCTGAGAAACGGAAATTGGGTTTAGGGTTTAGGGTCTAGATGAGAAGAACTGGGCTTTTCTAGATGGGCAATACATGCACAGGGTTGGTGACCAAGAGCTGGTATGCGCAAGCGTTCTCTAGCGCTTTTACAAGCTCTGCATTCCCAAAGCCAGCGGCTGCTTCTCAAACATCACCATACAACAACAATCACGAGCTGAACTCAGCTCCTCGTGACAAGGTGCAACACTATCCTCCTGCTCCAAACTGTATACCAGCTTCTGTGCACACGAATCATGACCCTCAGCAGGTCAAAGAGGTTATTGATGTTGCAATGACAAAAGAGGGAGAGGCAATCAAATTTCCAGGGCACGACTTAACAGCCTCTGTACTACATCGTCACAGAAAATGTCAAGGACTTTTACACCGTGGGAAGGAAACTGGGTCAAGGTCAGTTTGGGGTGACTGACCTGTGTGCTGAGAAATCCACTGGCAAGGAGTTTGCATGTAAATTGATTGCAAAAAGAAAACTTATCTCTATGGAAGATGTGGATGATGTGCAGCATGAGCTTTGCATCATGCACCATCTGTCAGGGCATCCTAATATTGTGACCATCAAGGGGGCATATGAGGATGTCACTTCAGTGCATCTAGTAATGGGGCTCTGTGCAGGAGGGGAACTTTTTGACCGGATCATCCAAAGAGGCCATTACTCTGAAACCAAAGCTGCAGAGCTGACACGGACTATTGTTGGGGTTATTGAGGCTTGTCACTCTCTTGGAGTTATGCACAGGGATTTGAAGCCAGAGAACTTTCTGTTCTCCAATCAAGGTGAAGACGCTGCTCTCAAGACAACAGATTTTGGGTTATCTATCTTTTTCAAACCTGGTGAAATCTTCACAGGTGTGGTGGGGAGTCCATACTATGTTGCACCAGAAGTTTTGCAAAAACAAATGGGCCAGAAGCAGATGTGTGGAGTGCAGGAGTTATCCTCTACATTCAACTCAGTGGAGTTCTGCCATTTTGGGCTGAAACTGAGCAAGGGATTTTTGAGCAGGTTTTGAAAAGTGAACTTGACTTTGTGTCAGATCCATGGCTGAAAATTGCAGAGAGTGCAAAGGACCTTCTTTGGAGAATGTTGAACCCAAATGCTGCAAAGAGACTGAAAGCTCATCAAGTGTTGTGCCACCCTTGGATTTGTGAAGATGGAGTGGCTCCAGAAAGGTCAAGTGATTCTGCAGTGCAGACCAGGCTCAAGAACTTCTCAGCGATGAACAAATTGAAGGAAATGGCAATCCATGTGATTGCAGAATCTTTGTCCGAGGAAGAAATTGCAGGATTGAAGGAGATGTTCAAGATGATGGACTCAGATGATTCTGATTCCATAAACTTTGAGGAGTTGAATGAGGGGCTGAAGAAAGTAGGTTCAATTCTCATGGAGGAAGACATACATCAGCTGATGGATGCTGCAGATGTGGATCAGAATGGGACAATCGATTATGGAGAATTCTTGGCTGCAACTTTAAATCTAAACAAGATTGAGCGGGAGGAAACTCTTTTTACAGTCATGTCAAATTGGGTACCTTACAACAGATGAGCTGCAGCAAGTATGCACTGATTTCCACATGGGGGGTTTTGTGTGTTGAGGATCTCATTTGTGAAGTTGACCAGGACAATGATGGGTGAATAGATTCCAATGAATTTGTGACCATGATGCGCAAGGCCAATGGAGACATAGGTCGCAGCACCCACCACAGAAACTTGAGTGGGGATTCTCAGATGCTTTGATGGGTACCTAGATAGCCCTCTCCTGCCTTCCCCCTTCAAAGTCTGAGCTTTTCTTCTTGACCTTGCAAGTGCTTTTGGTTGAACTATAATATTCTAGTCTTGGGCACCAGGCTACAAAGTGGCCATCAAAGAAGTGTTCGGCATCTTTATGTTGCTGTAATTGGTCTCTGTAACTGAATTCTAGCCACTTTTCTCACTTTCACCATTTCAGTCTTATGCCAGGTAATTCAAACCTGTTGTCAGAACTACAGGTTGAAGTTGCTGCTGGGACAAGCAGTGTCAATGTTAGGCAGTGTTTGATTAGATTTGGATGTTTTTGGACATCTATTATCCCAAAATTATTAACATTGCCCTGTTCTTAGCTTGCCATTTACTTTGAAGCAGTAAGCTTTCTGTGAGGCCAGATGCACCAAAGAGACTGGGTTCATGGATGAGTAGGGTTGCATGGCGATGAGGCATATCTCAGCTGCTTTTGGATTGCTGAATTCATTCTGCACCTGCATAATATGGTAGGTCTTGCTGAGAAATTTTTGCATGGATGGATCACAACACATTCCATTTTGTGATGGTTAAGCAAACTGTGTTCACTGTTCATATATGCTAACTTGTCATGCTGGTGACGGATTTTGAGTGAGATTTTGGGCTTCTTACTGCCAGTGTCAAATCTGTCTTTGAGAATTTCAATTTCTGTGACCTTTAAACATATGTAAAAGTGCACTACAGTAGAAATGTCTGACTTCAAATGGCTTGGGAAAAAAACTGATATATTTGGACAGAAGATGCCATGATTTGAATGTTACAAGAAGCCCAGATCAATCTTTACTTTGGGGATGGCACAGAGCAGTTTACAGTGCATTTTTGTCATGCCATGCATCTTCAGCTTTGGGCATATTGTCACCTAATGAGCAAACATATGCACAAGAAAATGGTTGTACTGAAATTCAAGATCCTAATACTTTTTGTTCTCTCATGAAAGGTGCATAAGATTGACTCATTGATTGCTACATGATTTTATATATTCAGAGAATTTGTTGATTCATATATGCACAGAGCTCTTGAATGGTCAAATGACACCTTCAGAAAATATCACTCTTCAGGTGACAGAGAGATGGAGGGTTATCTTCCAGTTTCTTGAAGTAAGAGTGCCGTGTTTGCTGCAATCACCAGGTATAAGTTCTGTGGATCCCGGAAGGATATTGAGATGCATCCATGAGCTTCTTCCGAGACCACACAAGCTCGTCAAACAGGCTGGTCAATTGATTTGATACTCTCTCTACTCCACCCTGCACATAATATAGCACACGCAGTAATGAGATTCCTTGAATCAGGGTCTTCTTTCCCAACATTTTCTAAGCTGTCTGCTTCCTGCCCAAGGCCTGGCATGAGACAGTCCGCGACCAACAAAGTCACAGTTTATCAATAGAATGGTCAACAGCTGTGTCTGCAAGTGCACAATCTAACCTGCAGCTCACTGAGGTGTTCTCTTAGTCGCTGAACTGTTTCCTGGATGCACCGGAATATTGGAAGCTCCTCGTCCTCAAATTTGCTTGCAACACTGCAGCTTCTGATCTCCACCAGGCGTGCAATCTGATCTTTCAGTTCTGAGGCACAAGTCTCCACAAGTTTCAGCTCTTGGAATGCAAACATGTAGCTCTTCTTAATAGGCTGTTGCTGTTCATCATCAGTGTGCTGTTCTCGACCCATTTCACCAATCTCATCATTCAGTTTCTGTTGCAGGCGCCTGAAAGACGGAAACCAGAGCTCCAGATCTCTAGTCCGTAACCAGTTTTCATTGCTGCTTATCGTGACACTGGAAAGCAAGACTTGTGAGTACGATGCAGCAGAAGAGTTGAGAGCCCAGATAAGGACCCTTGCTAAGAAGTCAGTTGTCTCCTTTGTAGCTCGCATCACTCCAGTCAGTCCAACAAGCTTCTTGACATGCCCAGTAATTGCAGCAGCAGGCTTGAAAGAAAGTGTCGACCGGATCTTTTCGTGGCTGAATTTCTCGCTGATTGCCAGACTTGCATGGCGGGCAATTGACATGGATTTCATCATTCCCGGCGAGCTTCGACTTGCCAACAACCTGGTCGTCTCCGATGCAGGTTTTTCGTCTTGGAAACGACTTGCCTTGAGAAACTTGGATGCAGCAGTGGGCAGCACTGGTGCAGCAGCACTACTACTACTACTACTTACCACCATCATCTTGCTCAGCTCTTCCTCACAGCTTTGGAGTGCAGCACGCAAGGTCATCAAGGCGGACGTGCCGGAGTCTCCACCACATGATCCGGCAGCAGCTGCTTCTGACGTCATAATACAACATCTATTTGAAGCTTGCACCACGACCTGCACACACATCTGATATTGTTCGAAAAGAGAGACAGCAGGCTTCAGCACGTTGCAAACATCTAGAAGTTTCATGCTCTCGTCCATGTACTCCTCCACCCATGAGGGATCAGATTCCTGCATGACGCCATGATGATGAGCAGCAGCAGCAGCAGACTCATTCTTATTATTATTATTATTGTCCTTGAGCTGCCCCTCCGACAACTGGCTCACGTCCAAGTATGTGGAGCGCATGAACTCGACCGCAAGAGCAATCCATTCCAAGCTCAGCCATTTGGATTGCAGGGATTGTTCCAGATTCTCCAGCCTATTCGCCAGGCAAACATAGAAAGCTCCGAAGTTCCGATCAGAAATATGTCTATTATAGCCTAATTTGGGTCCCAGAGGTGGTCGACCCTGCTGCTGTCCTGTCAACGGTTTAAATCTTGCTGATGCCATCTCCACAAGAGTCAGTCATTCACAAATTTTCTTCAACCCCCAGTTCAAGCACAAGAGCTGGCGAAGGAGCAACGCAGCCCTAATGGACAAAATTCCCTAATAACGAACAAAATTGGGCTTCTCCAAGTTCTATTCTGGATGATGGGTGGCTCATTATTGGAGAGATTGAGCTTTCATTTTTTTGGGGTTGTGTGTGGCTTCTTTAGACTTCCATTTTCTTCTCAAATGCTGGTTCGTTGGTTTTCACATCTAGGTTATTCTCGGTTCAATTCTGTGTGCCACAAGCAACAACTAGTTTTGACCAAAAACTCACAATTCTCGACTTGCACGCAAATTTAAGTGCAGAATTCTGCAAATCTACTTCTTCCCATTCTTTCCAGAGTGTTCTTGAAGTAACGTGATTGCCAGCAAAAAAATAAGCGTGGATTGTATTCCGCAGTCTCAAATCAATTTACGTATGGCGGAACAGGCAGGTCCAGACTGCCAGTGTCTTTTCTAAGAATTTTTGTTTGTAGCCAAAGTGGCCATCATCCGTGGGAAGATGTACAAATGTGGCAATCACCCTCAGGAAGATTTAGCCAAATCTGGCTATAAAACCAGGTATGAAGTTCAAAACTTTTTATTCATCCTTCTGTATCTTGGGCAACACACTCAAAAACCAAATATAAAAACTACTAATTTTTTCCCTCACTTCAAAACCTCCAAAATCACTTCATTTTCGAATTATCAATTTCTCGTTTTGGTGAAATTTCGCCAATTAAACAAAAAGGCTGGGCAGGGCCTGTTCCACCCAGGATTTTTTTTTTTTCGTTTTTTGGCGAAATTTCCCACAAAAGGCTAAACACTCCATCAGGGTCATAACAGATCCCTGTGAGGTGTGCAAGGTGTCTACGTGGTTCTATTGCAGGATTGACCAAATGTTGGTGAAGGTTTTTGTTAAATTAAAAAAGGCGTTACAATGGGGTCCTTTGAAGTAGGTTAGTGGTAAATAGTTGCTCCTGTATCAACCAGTGTTTTTATCCTGGCGAAATTTTGCTATTTATTGACAAAGAAATTGAGAAATTTTTGGTTTTTCTTTTTCTAGTGTAAACTTGAGTAGTTTTTCTATTTTTAATTAAATTTCGCCAAAATTTTGATATTAAAAAAACAGTGATATCAACTTGGTGCCAATTTCAAATTCAACTCCTGCATCACAATATAAATATTGTTTTTTTTTTGGTTCTGTGGGAGAACATGAACGTGTGTTTTGCTTTGCACAATAATTATGTGATTATGCAAAATCACACATGACAGTCCCAGCTAGGAAAAACTCTAAAAACGAAGAACAAAATAAGACACCACAACCCCGGTTAGTGTTGACGCTACCACTGGAGTGGATGCCATTTCTATGGCACTTTCATGTTCTTGGGATTTGATAAGGGAGAGCCAGGAAATGATAATTCAAAAGCTAAAGAACTGGGACAAATGTGTTATTTCTATAACATTGTTTTGGAGGATTTTGGGGGCTTCATGAACTACAATATATCCCTTAGCTGAAGATATGTGTAAGGATTGTAGTAGTAAATGAGGATGGTTACCTTTGAATGTACACATTTACTTCAGGTGTCCGTTTTTGAAAGCAAACCTGTTTCACTCTATTTCACTCTATTTGGGCAATCCCCAAATATTTTACATTTGCTTATTCTCAACAAACGTAATGACTGTAGGTGTAGTTCCGTGTGTGGGCATTAGTAGTGACTTTGCTACATTCTTTCTCAGCTAGCAAAGGTAGAGGTGAAGTGTTGACAAGGGTGAATGCCATCTGTTGTGGCGTGTAGGTTCTGTGGAGTTATTTATCTAGTAGCTCAAGTAGATAGGAAATAATTTTCACAAACTTCCAACAATGTGCTTTTCTATCAAACACACAATCATCTACAGCCGCAACTTCTTTTGTCCAAATACTTTTGGATTCAAGTTTCTCAACGTATGAGACCCCAATGGCGTGCGTAATGTTGTAAGTGGGTGACCTTAGAATTTTAAGGCTTTATCCATCCATGGTGTTCAAAGAATTCCTTAAAGAACATTTGAAAAGGCAGGTGCAGCAGGTGCCAGGGAGATTGGAACATTACCAGTGCCCTTATCAACCAGTGGGGTCCTTTGAGAGACTAATTTTAAGGTAGTGAGTGTTTTGCTATCATTTACATTCACTTCTATATTCATCACTTCTGTACATGTTGGCTGTGGCTGTATTAACACTACAAAAATATAATACATTAATAAAATTCTGCCAGAAAATTATGGACAGAAATTTGTTAGAGGTTTAAATTGTCACCAATCCAGTAAAATAATTGAGTTATTAAATGAAGCCTCTAAAGATGGTCATCATATTCATATCCGACAAAAGCATGCCTGACATGTAGATTTAGATGGGAAGCAAATAACAAATCTTGGGGATCATACACCTAATTTTTGTGATGATTTTAAGACAGTGGTCATGAGACGATTTTTGCAGCATTGTTTGGGTTTGGGATTGTATAACATGTGGGATAGTTATGAGCTTCTCAAGAATAGTTTGGTATTGATATGCCAATCATTTCTGATAACTGTAAAATTATGGTAATATAAGAAAGTTCTGCATTCTTGTGGTTTAGGGTTGTATAATGTGAGATATGTGTTATTGTGGTTATAGCGTTGGCTCCCTGGTGTACATAACAGTGCTATGGAACAGAAATAATTTCTATAGAAATAGGGATTGAAGTGATGTGGGTAAAAAGAGTGGAGAGAATGCTTCGCGTACATGCCATTGCATGGAATTCAAAGGTTTGACTGAAGAATTATTTTTCATTGTGGCATTTCTATGAAAATAACTTTTGGAAATATTACCACACTGAATTTCTTTCATTCTTGTATGTTAGACTGATGTAATTGTTAGAAAAGTTCACTACTAGAAAACTCCAAACGGGACTTCTAACATTTTAGAGTAATCAGACTTTAAAACAAGTGTACAGAAAGAGAGTGCTTTCCATTGGTGAACAGCATTTGCAGGACACTTGTAGATCTGAAAATCCATCTGAACCCAATCATCCAATAAATGACCTTGCTTAGAAAATCAACCATGTTTCCCTTAAAACAGAAACTGTGGTAGATGCCTTGTCATCTAAATCTTTGAGATCTCACAACTATTGTCTTTGATTGGTGTAAGTACCTGCAGTTTGGCTATCCTTGTTGACAGTTACAAAATGTGGTCACACCATCACAACCTTCCTTCAGCACAGCATGTGTTAAGCCTTTTTCTTCAATATATCTTCCATAGATTCTGGATCAATAGTGTTGCTACTACTGAGTACTTCTTACCATTCTGGTCAAAGAGAATCTAAGTGTGTATTCTAAGCTGAAGTGAGTTGAGACGTGAGGCCTGGTTATTGACAAACTCCACAGGAAAAACTCCGTGAACAAAAGTAGAACAAGCTCTCAATGTTCCACCACTAAACCGGCATCTCAATTCCTAGCTTTTTATGAATAAGTTCAATGCAAAAACTAACTAGCAAACTTGAATGTTGATTGCTCCCCTTCTGTATCCGTGCACAGCAGGATGTTCAGACCATCTAGCTCTGGGTCTTATTCTAGTGTTCCTATCAAGGGTTCTGCTGCTCGGAATAACTGTGTAATTGCATTCATCACCTTATTGTACAAATTGATGTCCACTCTCAAAAATTAAAACTCAATCAAATGGACTGCAGATGCCAATTTCGTTTTAGCACTGAAATTTGCTGAAATGTCAAGGTCTTCATCTTATTTCAGCATTTATAGAAGTGGAAAGGGATGAAACTTTGACATGGTTTAAAGATCCACATGAAAATGTCATGGTCCAGGGGTCCCCTTAAAAATTTGATCAGGGCCATGGCCAGTCAGGTACAACTTGGGTGCAACCTGAATTATTTTTTTGGTTTTCAATGATACTAGGGGACAAATAAGTTCCTGAAAACACATCTAATTCACCTCCCCCGAATGCAGTATAGCCAGGTCTCCATGACTAACCTGCTCACAGCCAGATCTACTTTTTACTTACCCAGTTCATTGTTGAGTGGGAACTGCAGACTTAACAAGGACATGGGGGCCAGGGCAAACAATAATTAAGTAGACTGTTTCAAAACTGGGTTCAGGGTCTGTGATCTGCACAACCAAGAAACCCTAAAATAGCTTAACCCTAAAACAGTAGCTGAGCCTAAAAGGAGTGAAGCACTCACTCCAGGGCTAGCTAGCTTTATGGAAATAGTGTTGCAAACCAAGTTCAGATCCTTTCAGCTCATAACCATTGTTGAAGAAGATCCGGTCTACAATTCATCACGTGCTTCTTGTTCCTTGCCTTGCCATGACACCTGCATACTTTCTCCTCTTGCTCTGGAGATGAGCCTTGCAAGGTCATCAAATGTTTGAGAGGATTGGCTGGATTGAGGTCTGAAGACATGTTCTCGGTTTTCTAGGATCCGTTCCAGAACCACTCGTCGCGCCCGGCTTATTCGGTTGCGTGAAGAGCTTACAGTGTTTTGCAATTCCTCCAATAGCTCGATGAACGCTGCTTGCTTCCATCCGATTGCCACCATCGCCACTTGCAGCGAAAATGGATCATGCTTCCGCTCCTCCCCAAACCTGACATTTCGCACAATCGCTGCAATTTCATTCTGCAAACATCCGAATCATGATCGTCAAGATTATTTATAATATGCTTTAAAACGTGACCTAATTTTTCATTTGTATTTGGAGGTTCCTTACGAAGCAGAACTTTCCTTGTAGATGACAAGGCACACCTCACCAAGCATAACCTTAGTCGTAGATAACGAGGCACACATTACTAAGCATAACCTTCTTGCACAATTTTCGAATTAGGTCAGGTTTTTAAGTAGGTAAATGGCAGGTCACATAGGATATTCTGTTGTTTGATCAACGACAGAGAAGTTTTTGTAATCCTTTCATCGCTTGAACGACGACGTTTATCCGTCACGAATAATTGAGTATTATACCTCTAGACGGTCAACAGAAGCTTTGATGTTGTTGAGGTCTTGGATGGCCACATAATTTCCTCGAACTGCATCTTCGACAATGGCTGTCTTGGCTTTGATCCGCGAATAGCGACTGCAAAAGGGCCTAAGCCAGCTTCCTGAAGTATGAGTTCCCATGCATCCAGGCTTCGTCGTCTCTGCCACCAGATGTGCCGCAACTTCTGGAGCAGCGACAACATCAGAAACCAACCCACATAGTATAACCGACGTGCAATTAGCTGCCAGTATGACATTAGAGACCTTGGTCCATCCACGCACTGCACGCAGCTTGTTGTCCAGTTTCATCTTCTTCAACTCTAGCTTCTTCTTCATGGCAACGTGGCTGTCGTATACCTTTCTGAACTGCTCGTTGAAATCATCGAGAAATGGGTCGGCAGCTTCTATAAAAGCTTTAAGCTCCTTCAGTACAGCTTCGCAATCCACTTGTGTAGGATCATCTTCCGTAGGGCAGTGCTTAAGCGCCATCTGGATGGAAGAAGGGGACACGATCAGTCAGAAGACTAGAGCACCCCAACCATGCAATAATATAGTACCTTCGTCGTAGATAACGAGGCAGACGTTACCAAGCAGAACCTTCGTCGTTGATAACGATGCACACATTACCAAGCATAACCTTCGTCGGAGATAACGAGGCGCATATTACCAAACATAACCTTCTTGCACAATTTCAAATTAGATCAGGTTTCTTAAGTAGGTGAATGGAAGGTCCAGGGGCTATTCTGTTGTTTGAGGGCATGGGAGTCCATGACTTCTCGCAGGCAAGAAGACAGGATGAATATGGAACCCGAAAGAAAGAATCCCTGATATATATTTCTATGAAGCTCTAGACTAGATATAAACTGTCTGACAAACAGCTCTCATACCTGGATGTACAGCTCGCGGTCTCGTGTCTTCTGAATATATTTCTCCAGCACTCCACAGAAGTCCAAAGCAGTCAAACTGGTGTCGAAGTAATCTTCCACCAATTCCTTCAACTCTTCATTAGCCCACACATCGTTTTTGCAATTCAGAATCACGTCGACAACTTCCTTGTCAACTTCAATCAAGCTGGTGGTGACATCCTTGAGGGATTTGAAAGAGACTCCCTGTCCTGGCTCCTCCACCCCGGCTGCAAGGCTTGACAACGCTTTCTGGGTACGGGTCTGAAGCTTGTCGTCGAACTTTTTTACATCCGGATCCGTCTTGCAAGCTGCTTCGTAATCTGCGAGGCTATCATAAACACCACTGCCACCGCTACTAGAAGTGGGTAAGCGGGCAACTAGAGGTTGCACCACATCACCCTGACTGCTCAGGCTATTGCCGTTCCCCATTCAGCAACGCCTGCCAGTGCAGATAAAACAATTAATACTTCACAAGCTGCAACGCAAATCACAGAAGGATTCCAATGTGCTGAAGCTAAAGCGCAGCTCTATTCCAACAACACATTTAAGCTAGGAGCTAGCTGCTTGATTCTTCTCTCCACACAAGTTAAGGTTGAGCACGAATAGCACCCAACAATACAACACTGTAGCACAATTCTGAATTGTGAGCTACATGTATATAAACTTGAATTCTAAACTGCATACACTTAACCAACCCTGATCTTTCTGTACAGGAACAGAAGGTCCAAAGTATATATTTCTCTGTATTGGGTGTAATTTTTCGAGACTCCCTGCCTCACATGATGTGTCGTCTCATGTGGTTTTGTTTGCAGTCTGAATCAAGGAATTCATTCTTTGGCCATACACAATTGATAAGAAGAAGGGATTTTGGTCCTGATTTGGGTTTTCCAAGGAAAACCAAAAAAAACAATCTCAGTGCAAGTAATGCTTTGGCTTCAAGTATAATCCTTTTTGCCATCAAATTTGCGGTTTTGTTAATCTTCCTCCATCACATCTCACACTAGGGTTGTAGTGCAAGTTGGGGGAGTCACAGATCACACGCCAGTGTGTAACTGAAATACCTTGTTTTTTGTTTTTTTTGTTTTGGCTTCTGTCATATGATCATCATCTGGTTGCTTCATCAATTCATGTAGCTCTTTGGCTGTTATACGTGCTTTAAAGAGTTACTGCTCAAATAACGTCATATGTAAGAATCGCTATATGCCATCTCATTTGGTTGCCAATTTAAAACATCCCCAGCGGTGCTCACTATGGGGCCCTGCACATTAAAGAAAGTCAAAACATGCCGGTTTGACTTAGAAAATGCTTTTGGCCCTGCACACTTTCCTGAGGCAAAGGGCTGTGCTGCCAAAGAAGAGTGTAATAAATATGATCTGACCGCTGATCCCTGTTTCTGAAAGCTCACTCGTAATGATGGGCCTAGGTGTTTTGCTATTAGTAGTCTCCCACCCATTTTTGAGAAATGTCCAGAACTAAAAGTTTTGTAAATCTAGAAAACCGTCCTCAAACCCACACCAAAGGTTCTATGAAATAAAACTAAAACTAAAAACCTTTCAAAATCAAGAACCAGACAACACTGGTTATAACTCATAATCACGTAATAGAAACAAAGACTCAACTATTGACACAACCCATGAATCATACTTGTCTAAACGCTGTCAAATAGAATGGAAATAAAACGCAAAGTCACAGAATAATCATAAAGAACAACTATGTTTTAGCCACAAGGGAAAGCCTTTACTCCTTCCAGAAGGAGGCCAAAGAAGCTCCATCCCCCTATTCAAAATGCTAATGCTATCAATGTCCACATTAGCACACAAATCCAAACCTTTATTAATTTGGTTGGGTGGTAGCCTTGACCTCCTAAAGACACTGCAACTCCACCTTGGAGATCCTACTTCGAAGGCTATATTAGTGCTCTTTGTGACTCTACCAATTATTGGTAAGTCTCTTTAATTCATGTAGCTAGGTAAAACAACCTCTAATTGAAAAAGTTACTAGTTAATAGGAAATTGCCTTTACCATTTCGGACTTACCCTATTTATGCCATAACCTATTGGTATACATAGGAAATTAACACTTATTTCACTGTGAAATTTTTTGGAGGTAGGTAAAAGCGAAGTACATGGAAGAATGATAATATTACTTAAATCATGTATTCCAAATTTTGTCATGCAGTCAGCTTACAATGGATTTGTTTAAGTCATGGTTACCAATTAGTTTTTGGTTTACATTAATAAAGATGCGTTCACACTTGGTGTTAGGTACTCTAGTGTTGAGTCCCTTAACACCATACTAGTCATTTAAGACTTAAACTTATTTATTGTGAAGATTTTATGTAAAACTAACTTTCATTTAACATTAAGCTGTTGCCCATTTAACATTGGGTGCCACCTAGGATGGCACCTAGATTTTCATTTAACATTGATTTAACATCAAGTGTGAATGCACCATTATCATTGAGCAATACTATTACTTTATAGCTTTCAAACTTCTTTCATTTATGCTAACATGTTCTATTATACAGGAATGCCTTAAAATTTGTCAAATAGTTTCTAATTAAATTTGCAAAACTTTCCCCCACAAATTTCCCTATTGTCATGTGCTCATAACTTGCAAGAAGGGAAAAAAATTATTTTGGCAACACTAGATGCAAAAGTGAATTTTTTCACTGCCATTGTGCAATGGCTTTATGAATATTATACAATTCTGATATATTATATTGCACGGTTTGTATTTTTATTTACATAGGGTAAATATAGTGTGCAAATGGTAAATACTTATCCTGACCTGAACTTGTGATAAAGTGGTGAATTGGATAAATGTTCTTCATTTACCTTTAACTTTACTCAAATTGTTATTTTTGAAAAGGTAACCATTTACCTTTATCTGGATTGGAATCTTTTGGAAGCCTTTACATTTTCACATGGCTATTATACACTTTTGAAATATTGAATTACCAAATATCACACAACTTACGTATCAAAATCCATATACCTCCTGAACACTAGTTGACACTAATTGAATATAAAGTCAATCTTAAATGACCAATGGTTGCACTAGCTCTCCACTTGTGTCCATGCAACTTTTCTTTAACATATTTCCACTAGTCCACTTTAAGGGGGAATTGAAGCAATTTATTACTTTTGCAAATTTCAACTCTTGAAGCCTTCATTAGCCTAAAGATTCAATGTTGCGATCTTGCCCATTAGCCACATATAGCACCACCTTTTGATTCTTTTCCATCCTAAATTTCACATTCACATCTCTCTTGAGTTTCACTTTTTGCACTCCATTTTGATGCACCTAATTTCACTTCGTTTTGATAGGTGCAATTCCTTTCATGGAGTTCAACATCCTGTGTTCATTTTCCAGTAGTTTTATTTGTCTGTGTTTGATGCTTACAAAAAGGCTAACACTTGTGCAATGCTTGAATTGGTGCAAGTTCATGAATTATACCACAAATTGTTAAAGGTTGTGGAAAGTATTAGACTATAAACAATTTAAGGAGATTTGTGGAACTAATGAGGAAATTTTGATCATATGACTAATTGATTACTTGCACATCAAGGTGTTGTTTGATTTGTTATCAAAAACATCATATTCAATAACACATTACTTGCAATTTTATGATAGTGTATAATATGATAAATTGCAAGGTCATAAATAAGGTCTATTTTTCAAATTTATGAAGTCACTTCAATGGTGAGGGATTTGAAAGGACTATAGAATTATTCTAAGATTCCTGCTGTAGCTAGCAATTGCACCTAGCTCTAAATTTGGTGAGTTTTTTTTTCCAAAATATATAAGAAAAAAACCTCTAAAACAACATTCTTTCATGTTCTTTTTGCTACTTTGAAAACAAATTTGTCACCGAAAGAAAGCCTTGGTCATTGGTGCTATAGTTGCAAGGTTGCATCAAACATTAAACAATAATCAAAATGAGAAAGTTTTCTTGAACTAATTGGGAAACCTCCAATCATGTGAATGCTCAAAATAATTTTGAAATTGTTCAATGGTGTTTAAATTAACAAAATATGTTTGAATGTCTAATCACATTGACCTTCCATATGACTAACTTAAACAAAGGCATTCAATTTATACTTTGTATGGTGATCAAAATTGTGGTGTTCAATGAAAAATAAATTGTAAATGTATTCAATTTGACTACTATTAACCACACAAGCATCACATGGTTTTCATTTATAAATGTGAAGATCATGATATAATTAAAATTGTAGTATTAGAAATCCATGATAAGTGTATTAAATTGAGGTCATAAATACATTAAATTTAAGAAATACTAGAGGGAGTGACAAATAGTAGAAATAAGCATTCAAATAAATATAATTTCCAATTTTGCTGATTGATTTATTAAAGAGTATTGATAATATTGACAATCAGCCAAGAATTAAAGGCATTCCATATATTATCCTCCTTATAGACTTTTGGAGGAAACCAAAAGACAAAGTTCTCAAAATTACGGGTCCCAAGTTGAAAGAAAATCCACAATATGCATTTTCTAGAGGGATAGACAAGATAAAAGGTTATCAAGATTATTGTTGTCAATGGCATAAATATTTCCTAGGACATCATCTAACAAATCAAAATTGAATATTGTAAATTAATGAGGATCAATAAGATCAATAATTGATTTCATTATTTTTTACACCTTTTGGGGCCAAATGAGGTTTTATGTTGCAAAGCTTCACATGCTATTTATAATATGTGACTAACAAAATAGTGAAACATATATGTTCACACAAAGGTTGAAAAGCACTGTCCATCATACTACTACCATAAGCCAATTATGGCTTCACTTACAAGTGTCATTTTTTTGGGTCAAGAAACCCCTTGAAATAGATAAGATACCCATAAGTCCATAATTTTAAAAAATTTACAATTAATGCAAAATATGATACAAATTTTCCAAAACCACCAACATTAATTCATGAAAGTTACATCTTTATACATATTTTATGCTGATTAGGACCAACAAGGAAATAACAAATCATTTAATAAGTTTTATGTCAACCCTTAATCCTCATATTGCACCTATTTGGAAGTGAGCTATACTACTTGTTAGATTCAAAATCATAGGTGTACTAGTTTTCAATTGTTAAGAATGATGATCACTAAAGAAAATTGTATCAAAATTTAATGCATGACATAAAAATAGATTGAGAATAGATTGCATGGCTCCTTTGGGGACACCATTGAGTAATGCAAGGCATTGGTTAACTTACTGGTTAACTATGACCACTATACAAATTTCAATTAATTTGCCTTGAAAGCATCTGCCCATGAATTTTGCTTGAAGTATATTATGTAAGTCTTGGAGTTTATGTAAAAGCCATGTCCACTTTATCAAACAATGTTCCCTAGCTTATTTCAAAAGAAGGAACCAATTGTGTGCATGGAAGCAAGTTATGAATATAATACCACTAGATCTTGATGTTTTGTAGGGGAGGAGGTGGTGGGAGGACACTTCACCATTGTAGGGCCATTGCAAAGCATAATCCCAATATCATTGCTTAGTTTTTACATGAAGTAGGTAGGGGGGGGCCCAAGGACCATAAGTGGTAATCAAAAGTTACATATAGTCCAATATAGTTCTTGATGGAGCCAAGAACACACATAACACTCCAATAAATAAGTTCAAAAGTACAACAAGAAATGGCACAAAACATAACGATCAATGACAAATAATAAAAATAGATGGCAAAGATAAATGGCATATCCAAGTTCATGTCAACATGATATATTGGCAAATATAAGTGAGACTTAGTATGATTCTAGAAGTGATGATGATAGTTACTATCATATAATTAAATGGCAATTTGGCAATTAAATTTTAATTAATCAATTGAGGTGAATATGTAACTATAATAACATAAATTAAAATTTGAACTGAAAATTTTATTATGTAATGGACTTTTTAGAATAACCATATTCATAAATGCTTGAACATTCAAACCAAAACTAAAACAATGGATTGTCACGACTTATGTCTTGGGACTAGAACAAGAATAAGACAATTGAAATGGGTCGAGAATAAGCTCAAGGCATGGCATGAGCAAAGTAAACACACTTAAAAAAGAATGGGAGTGTGTGACTCCAAAGGAGAGTTGTGAAAGGAGGCATTCCAAAATGGAGATAACATATATTTTCACTTTGGGAGTTGATAGTTCAAAGAGTTTCAATCATTTGGAATGATGTTTGAAAAAGTAAACCATATTCAAGATGAGTGAATATGTTGAAGGATATATGGCATGGACAACATTTCATAACCCATTGCAATGTAGGTATTAAACATATATTTATATGTTTATAGTCAAAAAAATTTTAAATTTAGTTTAAGTTGTTCATGGGCATTCATTTTTCATTATTCATCCATAATTGCTACTTAAGAAGGTGCCCAAAAAGGTTCTTCAGATAACGGGCCATATGGAACCATTTATGAAAATTTTCTTGAAGAAAATTAGTAGATGTTATTTTTAGCTTTAATATACATTCAACATCTAAGGTACAACCTTGTGCTTTAACCTTATTTGATGCACTTTTAAATTTGTCAACTTGTGATATCAATGATAAAAAAAATTTCAAAGCTTGATGTTGGAACATAACATAAATATCAAGGTGCATTTTTTAGTTCCCAACAATAAAGAAGGCATGGGAACTCCAAGATGAAACTAAGATTCAAGCTCTTAGTTGAATTCATGGATCAGGTGTCAAATTATATAAACGAAACATGAGGACAATTATTTCATTTTGGAACCAAAATGATGCACAGATGAATTATGAGCAATTCAAATTCACAAGACACACTGTAATTCTAAATTGGGTGCTGGCATCACTTTTTTCATTATAATATAGTTTACAACTCCCCATGGGGGCCAAATTTGAATGATCATTTTTCTAAAGTTTTTCCTTGTTGTTGTGAACCTTTTAGTTTTTAAGCAATTTACCAAACTCTTAACCAAAGGTGATTTGACTCCTTCAAATCATCATTTAAATGGTCTAGAATCACTTTGGTAGTTTGATCCTCAACCTTTCAAATGACCATAACTATTGGTAAATATCCTTATTTTGGGAATGTGACCCCAATTTATTGAAGCATTTTTCACTTGACCTTTTCAAAGATAAAATAGATGCATTTTGGATAAGGTTTGCTCCTAAACTTGTTCCAAAAATTCAAACATCTCGGAATTCTTAACCTTCAAAGTGAGAATTCCATTCTCAATGTTGCCACTTCTTTTTTCGGAGTTTCCCACATTTGTGCAAATGCATTTCAATCAATGGATACCTTGGCCACACTCCTGACCCTTTTACCTTGTTTTGCACAAGCTTTTGGATGTAAGGCCAAAGTTAAAGTCATAACATTGTTATTTTATTTCATGTTTCCAACCCTTCCATGCTTTGAGTAACATTGTTTTGAACTATTTTTCTTGCATATTTTGGGACCTCGTTTTCAATTATTTTGTTGTGTGGTTTGATTTAGGTTTAGGGGTGTTTTTGTTATAAGTGTTCTAATTTTTGTGCACATTGAAAATCATTTGGTTGTTGTAGTTTTCATGCCCATCACATCATTTTTCGATTTGCATTTTTTTCAATAAAGTTTTTTTTAATATATTTATAAATGTTCAAATATTTTTGACACATATTTTTAAAAGGAATCCTTATTAGTCAATTGGGGGGGAGATTTTTCTTTGAACTTTAAAAATAAATGAATAAAAATGTAGGTGCAATTTATTGGTTGTTGGATATTTCATAATAAGGTTAATGTAAGGCACAATCATGAAAAAGGTACCCCCCAGGAATCAAAGGCGTACATAGGATGTTTTTCATTATCTACCAATGATAAAATTTACACAAAACAAATTTAATTGAAAATCCAACAATTCAAAGTAAAATAATTTGCATTGTGGTGGTGATTTTTTCATATGTGTACATTGACATGCATCAATATTTTTGTTTAAATCCAAAATGCAAAAAATGATTAAATAAATTTCTATAAACACAACTAGATATGTCTTTTTAAGACATTATTTCCTACACATGACATGCACCTATGATTATAATTTCCAAGGCCAATGAATACAAATAATCAAATAAAATGGCTAAATAATTTGTTTTTTCCCTTATAGCCCCATAAAAAGAATTTTGTGACTTTCAAAAAAATTTATATGGTCTGTAATTTAATCAAATGCATCCAACAAATATTGCTAAACATAAATGTAAGCATTGTTTATTTATAAATAAAAGTTGAAATCAATTGTAACTTTTAATATCAATCGGTTTTTTTTTCAATTTTTTGATGGAACTAGGGTGGCCAGCATCCCTAGGCAAATTTTGACTTAATTAATGACATTATTTCAAAGAACTCTTGAAATTGTATCCTATAGACATAAATGTGACAACACCTTCCACCAAAAAGTAATATTATGTCACATTTAGGCCACCAAAAAACAATTAACAAAATTTATGATAAAATAATCCATTTTCAGAAAACTTTGACACATTTTGATGATTTTTCACCAAAAATCTCACTACTCAATACATTCCTTTTGATTCCATATAAAAAGCATTGCACTTAAAACATTCACAATGTTATTTGAAGGACTCAGAAATAATATAATATCCAATATATTTTTAGATATTTTTATTTGTGTAATACGACATTATTTTAATTGTATGCACATTAACAATACATTATGATTGTAAATGCAATAAATATTTAAAAAACCCAAAATTATTTTATGTAGTCCTTGACCCATTAAATCGTCCTTTTTGGTATGCTTATCATGATTGTGCCCTCTAGGGCATGCATTAATCTTCAATAATAAAAATAAAATAAAAAATATAACATATACATTAAGATTGTAAAATATTGATTGTTAGTAGGTTCATTCAATTAATAGGTCAAAAAATGAAAAAATGAAAAAAATTATTGTTACAAACCCTACAATTCAAGAAATTACAAATGATTTTTATATGTCATTGAAGTTCCTTCCTATATCTCCATCCATCCCCAAAGAGTGACTAGTAAAGCATAACATTCTTCAAGCACTTACTAGTGATCCCCTCAATGAAAGCCCAAATTGACCATAATAACTATAGAAGTGCACAAACTTTAATTAGCATTTGTGTTGTGAGGTAGGTATAGCCTACCACTTCACTTTTTGGCTTTGAAATTTGCAAAACAAATAAAATGACTTTTTGTTACAAATCAATTTACTCCATCTCTCACATGAACTGTCAAGGGTGGAAATCTTGATTGTGGCAAGTGCAAGCATCACTTACTTTCTAGAAAATAGATCATATGTTCATGACTTTTATTTCATTTTATTTTTGTTTGTTTTGAATGAAATGAAATGATTGATGATTCAAAATATCAAATATGTATGTTGTTTGTTTAATATTCATTATAATTTTATCCATCAAGGGAGCATATAGTTGTAAATTTCTTTTCATTGCATCTTCAAAAAATGAGTGCATCATGTGTTCTTTTCTTTTTATCAAATACTAAAACTAAGAATTTAAATAAATATAGAGTATTAGAATTCAATTCAAATAACAATTATATTTGAATTTTTTTATGATGATATATGTGCATATTAAGAAATTAGGTAGTAATAGGGTGGGAAAAAAAATTTCCTAATCCAATACCTCCCAAAGAATACCCAGTTTGAAGTAGATAATGTATAACACCATCACTTAGTGTACCCCCCCCAACCTCAATGCACGGACAAATGAGGTCTAAATTTAAAAAATTGACATGACATTGGAAAGGAATTTGATAAGAGATACACAAAAAAAAATGTTATCATGTAACATTTCTTCAAAATTGTGTCATTTCTATGAAGGGCCCATGGAGAGCTACAAAATACATTATGCATGGGAGTATTTCCTCCTACAAGATCCAGTTCATGATGAGCTTGTAAGAGAATGTGATATGCCTTGAATTCACTTATGGCCCAAACTGCACCATATGTCATCTTTACTTTTTTTTGAGCAACTGAGGTGCTCAAAGAGATGTTTGTGAACACATCGATGTGTCTTAACATTCAAAGTTCTCTTTGCTTGGACCCAATTTCAAGGGCCTAAGGAGCACAACCCACATTTCAAAAAACTTCTTTGCCATTTGAACTGAGGATTCCCATCTATACCCCTCAACAAGCTTGGGATCATCATTAAGAAATTACTTGCAAGGGTTTAGGGGGTGTGTGTGTGTGTGTGTGTGCACTCATTTACAATTCTGGGGGCACTGGCCCACTGGGGTCCCCAAATCATCAATTATTGGCAGTGTGGGGGACTACTTCCACTAGTATTGCACCTTGTGCCTCATTCTTATTTAATTTGTTACCTTGACATCTCACTAATTAAACCTTCCAACAAGAGCACCATATGTTATATAGTCGGGCAAGGAACACATGTTTAATACTACGGTAGAAGTCAATTCCTTTTATTACTGTACATAGTACATATCTTGATGGACATATTGTATCAAATCTATTTGTTTAGGAAGGTTATTTGTTTGTTTCTTTTTCACATTGAGATCCTCCAAATTCCAAACCATGATCCCTCACTTGCCTCTCTCTTGGTATCATGAAAGGGCTTTAAGGAATGCCCTTATGAGTATGGGTGTGTGGAGGTAGTTGGGTCTGGCCTTACTCTTGGAGGAAAGCCATTTTGAGTAGGGGTGCACAGATGTGGTTTGGTGATGTTTAAACTTATGGTGCAAGAGTTACTGAATATTGAACATTTTTCATTGAAAGTTCAATAAAATCAAAACAAAACTGTTTAGGGAAATTGGGACAACTTCTTGGTAAAGCTAGAAAGTGCTCAATGAGTGGGATTTCTTGAAGGTAATTTCTTAATTTTTATACCTAAGGTGAGGGACATATTGAATTTTGAGTAATATTTTTCATGGGACATTTATATATTCATTTATTCTTCACAATTGGGCTCTATCATCAGAGTCCTATTCACACTTGGGCCAACAGCAGAAGTGACACTAGTAGACGGTTATTTTCCAGTCCAAAATATTTCATATCTTATAAAACATACTTTTTTAATAATGTTATTTAATTCTCTTGTGACATACTTAAAAAACATGAGAAAAACGTGAATAGAAAACATTGGTTAAGTAACCACTCTTCCTTTACATAGGGTTTTGGGGATAATGAAATAGATTTATAACAGAAGTTGTTGGAATACAATAATGGATACAAATTGCTTTTATGAAATCCAAAGCCTTTACCAAAGGCATAAAAAGTACTTTAAAAACATTTCCTTTGTCGGCCTTGAGGGCAAGGATATTGTGTTTAGATTCATTATAGAGTATAGTAGCTTAATGGATTTTGACCCCTAAGTAGTAGGTCTATTTTTATATGAGGATTTTTGAAAGATGATATTTTGGCTTGTCTTCAGACTTGAGATTAGTTATAGAGTTATGATATCTTGAAGGATTTTGGTTTCTTTTAGAGGATTTTTTTGAAAATTATATTTTTTTGCATGGTGAAATTCATAATTCTTCTTTTGCCTTAAGATACTTTGTAATGTAAATGGCAAGGCCACAGTGTGACACACCCCCTTGTTATTCCACGTACCTTGTGACCCATAACCACCTTCATTTCATTTCATAAAAGGTCCCAATGAAACATGTGCAAAAGTGAAGAAAGAGGAGATATGAACTTGAGGTACTTTTAGATTTTGTGGCTGGATTTTGTGTGGTGTACTGAAAGTATGTCAGAGAAAGAGGTTTAAATGTAGTGTGTGATGGGGAAGGTCTATTACCCCCGGGGCCCCTCAGTAGGTTCTCAGGTACCCACTTGGGCGGTTTCAGGGTACATGAGGCAGGCATGATTTCTGACAATTGTGGCAGCCCAAGTAAAGCTGTAGTTTGAATGTGTGTCAGGGAATCCTTGTTCCCCGAGGTCCACAGTCCAGTCCACACTTACTAGTTAAGTAGGTTCTTGGGAACACTGAAGTTGCAATTTGTTGGCCTTGCCTACCAAGGCAAGAAGGATATTGTGTTTAGATTCATTATAGAGTATAGTAGCTTAAGGGATTTTGGCCCCCTAGGTAGGTAATAATAGGTCTATTTTTATATGAGGATTTTTGAAAGATGATATTTTGGCTTCTGTTGAAACTTGAGATTAGTTATAGAGTTATAATTGCTTGAAGGATTTTGGTTTCTTTTAGAGGATTTTTTTGAAGATTATATTTTTGCATGCTGAAATATTTGAGTTTCCATAATTCTTCTTTTGCCTTAAGATACTTTTTAATGTAAATGGCCTCCAGGTCACAGTGTGACACACCCCTTGTTTTAATGCTATTGGTAGTTCTCAAGTTCCAAATTGAACTAGGCCCCAAAATTTTTGAAAGCATACTAAAAATTATGTAAATTGAAAATTTAACAAATTTGAAGAACCGTTCCCAGAATTGCATAAAAAGTTCCATCAAATTTCATAACAGATTAGCCAGAACTCAGAACTGAACTGAATGTTCCTTTCAAAACCAAGGATCAGATAACACTGATTTGAACCTTTGTTTGCCTCCCAAAAAATATGGATGTACTTGGAACTGGTGTTTTGAACCTGTGTTTTCCTCCAAAAAAATATGAATGTACTTGGAACTGGTGTTTTGAACCTGTGTTTTCCCCCCAAAAAAATATGAACGTACTTGGAGCTGGTGTTTTGAACCTGTGTTTGCCCCCAAAACAATATGAATGTATTTGGAACTGGTGTTTTGAACCTGTGTTTACTCCCCAAAAAAATATTAATGTACTTGGAACTGGTGTTCATCAGTGGTTATTACATATACCTGACTTGGATTACATTTGACAGACCTGGTTCTGTGGGAGGTTCTCACCAGTGTTTGGCAGTTCCTTGATTTTTCAAAGAAACCACCGCTTCTGGATATTTTTAAAAAATCAAGACCGAAGAACCCCCTGATCCTGGGTATTTTAAAAAATCAGAATGAAAGAACCATCTGGTTTTGGGTATTTCAAAAAAAAATTGGAATCAAAGAACCGGTCAGCTCTGGGTATTTCAATAACAGCAGAATCAAAGAACTGTGAATTCTGGGTGTTTCAAAACCCTAAAAGAACCCACTGGTTTTCATGAGAGAACCGCCAGTTCTTTCATGCTTCTTCCTTTGAATGTTTGTCAGGTTGGTTCCTGAGGTGAGGATTTCACCTCAATTGGGACCCAGCAATGCTAGACCTGTATATTCAGTTTGGAGGGTTAGAATCATTGGTTCTGGTTCTGGTTAGTAAAAATCAAATTGGAGCTGGCAGGTTTGACTTTCAAAAGCAGTTCTAGAGTCATAGCACTGCCTGGATTTTTCCTTTGTACTTCAGCTCCCTTACCTGCCTGAAAAAACATGTTTTCAGCAAGTGGGACCGGCCTACTGCCTTGAGGCACAGATCTGAAATCATGGAAGGGCCTGGACTTAGTCCCTTCTCCTTCGCTGAACTTTTTCTTTCTTTCGAAGAACCAAACCTGGAACTGGATTCTGGGTTCCATTTATGTCTGAAACTGAGACTGGAATCAAAACTGGTATCGTTGAAAAAAAATATACACTAAATCCAGAGGCCAACCAGAGGCTAACCAGAGGTTAAATATCTGCTCCAATCCAGGTTACTCAGAACTGGATCAGAACGAAGACAGGATCAGAACAAAATCGAAATCGGAACTGGAATCAGAATTTCTTTGAAGAAACTGGACCCAGAATTATTTTCTGAAAGAACTGGAACCAGAACCAATCTAATTTATAGTCAAGAACCGCCCAACACTGGTTCTCACCTTGGTTACTTTCTGGCAATGCGAAAGGCTAAAATCGGCAAGCCTCGTGTTTTTTTAACGAGTCGTCCCTTGTACCCGCCTTGACACTCGGTAACCGAGCCCAGATGCAGACGACTGAAGACCGTCGGATTCCAGATCCAACGATATGCGTATGTGACCGAGTCAGCTCAGAGCCAGCGCCGGCGAAGGTAGGCGTCCACGGTTACATGTGGGCAGACATGGTTCTGTGGGCGGTTCTCACTTTCGGGTAACATCGGTACAAAGAACCTTCCGCTTTTTGCGAGTCGTCGCTTGTACCCGCCTTAAAAATCGGTAAGAAGACCGACGACTGAAGACCGTCGGATTTCGGATCCAACGGTGGGCGCTATGTGACCCAGTCAGCGGAGAGGCAGCGTCGGGGAAAGCCAACGAAGAAATTAGGACCAAGTTGAGAAAGGAGCTTCACTAGGGAGAGTGCCGTAGTTCGAATTCCGGCAGACCGTCGGACCATTTGCATCGAAGGAGACGAAGAAGACGAAGCGGCAGAGCAGCACTGCAACGAAAAAACCCAGCCAGTCAGTCGGCGTTGCAGCAACAACAGAGAGGTTTCGTCAAAAAGAGCCGAGGAGCAAGAAGCAACGAAGCCAAACAGCTTTTGTTTACACGAAGAGTAATGTGCGTTGGAGCTGCAACAACAAGTTTTCGATGCTGCGATAGGTCTCTGTGTGTAGCCTAGCACCAGAGCACCAGACTGACTTACTGACTGGAACTTTTTGGAAGCTGGGGTTTTGTTTCAAAGGCTCAAAACGAAAGGTAAGTGCACACACTCAATTTTTATACTCTGTTGCTAAACTTTGTGCAACTTTCGGTTCTAGTGCTTCTGAAGGCTTGTTTCTCGGCTTTCTTGCTTTTGAAGTGGGCACGGATTGTAGGTCAAGCTGAATAATATAGTTCAGGTATGGTTCTTTTATGACGCAATTTGCTGTTGCTGACCTAGATGAAACTTAGGAGGCAAAGGTGGGGTTTGAAGAGAGATGAGAACAGCTTGAGGATTAGAGATAAATGAGCGACGCTTGTTTCAGGGGCATTGAGTAAGAGCTGGTATTGCCGTCCTTTTGTAGGTCAATAGCAGGATCCGTCCACCCCCCCAACACCCTCAGCAAAGGTCAGACAAAGACGATAGTCGCTAGGAAGCGGAGGAGGAGGCTGAGTCAACACATCCAGCAAACACAACCCCACGGCCTTTCTTGCTGCAATTTTCGAGATCCTTTCAGCGAGAACCCCAAAATCCTGGACTGCAGCAGGGGAAGGAAGATAGTGGAGCGATGAACAATTACGGGTCTGAAACGAGGGTTTTGCGAGGCCAGAGCACAACGGCCTCAGTGCTGCAGCGGCATACAGAAAACCTGAGGGACTTGTACATCCTGGGGAGAAAATTGGGTCAAGGTCAGTTTGGGGTGACTTACCATTGTACTGAGAAAGCCACTGGATTGCAATTTGCATGTAAATCAATTGCCAAAAGGAAGCTTATATCTCCAGAAGATGTGGAGGATGTGCGTCGAGAGATTCACATCATGCACCATCTTTCCGGGCATCCTAATATTGTCACCATCAAGGGGGCTTATGAGGATGCAACTTCAGTGCATCTAGTAATGGAGCTTTGTGCCGGGGGGGAGCTTTTTGACCGGATCATCCAAAGAGGCCATTATTCTGAAGCCAAAGCTGCAGAGTTGACACGTACTATAGTCGGTGTTGTTGAGACATGTCACTCTCTTGGAGTTATGCACAGGGATTTGAAGCCAGAGAACTTTCTGTTGGCCAACCAGAGAGAGGATGCACCTCTTAAGACGACAGATTTTGGGTTATCTGTGTTTTTCAAACCTGGTGATATCTTCACAGATGTGGTGGGAAGTCCATACTATGTTGCACCTGAGGTGTTGCGAAGACACTATGGCCCAGAAGCAGATGTCTGGAGTGCAGGAGTTATTCTTTACATCCTCCTTAGTGGAGTTCCTCCTTTCTGGGCAGAGACAGAACAGGGAATTTTCGAGCAGGTTCTGAAAAGTGAGCTTGACTTTGTTTCAGATCCGTGGCCAAAGATTTCAGATGATGCAAAAGACCTGATCCAGAAAATGTTGAACCCACATGTTGAAAGTAGGTTGAAAGCTCATCAAGTGTTATGTCATCCTTGGATTCGGGAAGAGGGAGTGGCCTCAGACCGACCCATAGATCCTGCGGTACAGTCTAGGCTCAAGCAGTTCTCAGCTATGAACAAGTTGAAGAAGATTGCCATCCGCGTGATTGCAGAATCGTTGTCTGAGGAAGAAATTGCAGGATTGAAGGAGATGTTTAAAATGATGGACACAGATGGCTCAGGTGCAATCAGTTTTGAGGAACTGAAAGAAGGTTTGAAGAGAGTAGGTTCAAATCTCAAGGAGGCAGATGTTCGTGAGCTGATGGATGCTGCAGATGTTGACCATAATGGAACTATAGATTATGGAGAGTTTTTAGCTGCAACTCTGAATCTCAACAAGATTGAAAGGGAGGAAAATCTGTATGCAGCATTTTCATATCTGGACAAGGACAAGAGTGGGTACCTCACAAAGGATGAGCTGCAAGCTGCAATCACAGATTTCCATATGGGAGACATCTCAATTGATGAGATGATTCGTGAAGTTGACCAGGACAATGATGGGCGCATTGATTACAATGAGTTTGTTACCATGATGCGCAAGGGCAATGGTGGTGTTGGCCGCACTGCCCTCCGCAGTAACTTGAGTTTCGGCCTGTCAGACACTAATGCAGCCTAGACTGACCATTAATCATTCCTTCTGGAAGTTTCGTTCTTGGTTTTATTTCACTGGGTTGTTGCAGCTTGATGTCACTAACCCAGTACACCATTATTGGAAATGGGACAGGAGTAGGCGGTTATGAAAACTTCAGGTTGGAAAGCCTCAGTTTGTTCCATCTTGTTCAACAGAAGAGATGGCATGGATGTGCTTGTCTGTGTCTCATCTCTTGTGGACTTTCCTTTGCCTGTGGAATATATACATGTGGAATATTTTGTCACCAGTAGGTAATCTTCACTGCTCCTCTCCATATATGTGTACAGCATTATCAGATTCTTTTTTATATGAGAATATGTGCTAATGGGCTCCAACCCATTAGCATGTTGTCTCAAAGCTTTTCCTGCTATCAAGTAACCATGACCAAACGCTCAATACTTGATGATCAAATATGTGTGAGCTTGCTGATCATGGTTTTAGCAGACCTGTAGGTTTTGAAATCAGATGTGCTTCTGGTCCTGGAGACAAGTTTTCTGCTCCAGCTTAATCTGTTGCAATTGGTGTTTAAATACACAAGTAGATGTTCATGATTATTGCAAGTTAGACTTCCAAGGTGGATTGCTTGAAGTTTTCCTTCAATTTCAGCAGTTTTTATGTCTTAGTATGTGCTTAGTGTTCAAAACTCCCCCTTGTTGCAGTTTTGGGTTTCTACCCTTGGTTTAATGGATCTGGTCCCTGAAAATTGAACATCTGGTGGTGAGAAGGTGAAGAACATTTATGCCTGGTTTTGTTCAAGTTCATTCTTCTTCAGTGTTTGTGAGCTTTCCAACTTTCTATGAGCCTCTTTTGGTCAGGGACAGAGTCCTAGTTTGTGTTAGGACACTTGAATGCCTTGTCATGGGTGACTCTCTGCAAGTGTTGCCAATGTGAGCTCTGCATTGTAAGGAGCAATGCCCTTTTTTGGATTCCCTATTGCTTACGAGCAGCCCTCCTTTGAAATGGTGGTTTCTTGATTCCCCTAAGCTTCAATGAGTTCCTTGTACCTCAAATGATGAGACAAATTGGTCTGCTGAAGAAAAATTAGAAGGAATGATTTCTGTTTGGCATTTCTGCCTTCAGAATCTTCAAAATGATCATTTCAAAAGTCTCCTAATCCTAAGTGGAGAGCTTTTCCAAGCCTGCTTAAGCCTCTAAAGTTCTTGCTCTCAGAATTTTTCCATCTCATCTCACTGCCTTTCTGTACTTCCCCCTTTCTTATTTTGGGTTTTTCCATTTCTTGCCTTTCTCTATCTCTTTTTTCTTGTGTCCCTTGGATTTTTTGGTCCTCATTCTGCTCTTGCAGGTTTGATTAAGACAGCCAGCAATATGGTTGAATTTTCCTGTTACTTTGGGTTTTCTAACAAAAACTCAGTACAGTGTTTGATGCTTGACAGTAACCTCCAGCCATTGCTTGGAATTCATGTAGTGAGTGGGGATGTTATTGTCAGTGGTGAATCCCATACATGTTGCTTTGAAGGTCCCTGAACATTGGTATGATCATCCCTGTCATTGAAATCCACTCCCAAACTTTGATTTTGGTCTCATTTCTCTTTCTTTAGGGTTGGGCTTCCTTTATTTCCTGCTTGCTGATTTGGGGTTGCTATGTTGTCAGATCTGAAATTATCAATAACCTTTTTATCAGGTCATCTCTCGATTTTGTTCAGCTTGACAGAATTGTAGGTATTCAGAAACTCTCAGTACTTATGAAGACACTTTCTTGATTTCCTTGGTCAAGGTTTGAGACTTTTTGCTTGAGCCACAATAGTTTCTCAAAATTTGAGTTGTGAAATCTATGAATGTTCTTGCAGAATCAGTTACTATTTCCAGAGTGTCTTTGAGCTTTCATGTAAGCTTTAGACCCCTTTTTTTTTGCATTTTATATTTTCTTTCATCACCAGATATGATCTCTATAAGCTCCATGGTTTTGGTAGTGGACATTTTGATTGGTTTTTTCTGATCAATTCCCACTTCTCTAATTTTCAAATGCAGTGTCTCAACAGGCTTAGAAGGTTTAGGCAAAAGCACCTGGTAACCTATCTCCCATCTTAGATATTGTTGTGATTTACGCTATCTCTCATTTTTGTTCCACTAAGATGGTCTATGTTTGTCAAACCTATAAATCAGCCTTCAAGAGATTCTAATAACATATAGAAGGAACCAATACATTTAAGCTTGCTTGAGTCTAAACCTTTGTATGATGTCATTGCCAAAGAGGTTTCTCATTCCTCTAGGGTTTTTTGTATTGAAAAACCTGTTTGAGGTTTTATAGGTCCTAAGGAGCAAATGCAGTAGAAGTTTTGCATCTTGCTACCACTCCAGTTAAAAGAAAAATTGTCAGTAGGAGCTGATGGAGTCAGTAGGATGCAACGGTACGCAGTCTTGCTATTTAAGGTCCCTGAACATATTGCCTCTTGGTAAGCTTTTGGCTTTCAGTTGCTTTGCAAATGCTCTGTGCCTTCTAGTGATCATTTTCTTTTGTTCAAATAAGAATGTTATGTTGTTCTAGGGTAGGGTTTCTACACTTCACTTGCTGATTTATTGCAACTATATTGTCAGATCTGAAATCTCTACAATTGGTTTCACCCTTGTTGTTGAGGTTCTCTGGGATTAGATTTTCTCTTTTCCATGGAGGTTATTTCATTGCTGTAATGTTGTCAGACCTGAAATCTCTATTTTGTAAAATCTAGGGTTGGGTTTTTCTCTTTTTGCCACTTGCTGATTTGTTACTGTTACTTTGTCAAATATGAAAGCTTGATGGTTTAAATTCATGTTGTTTTGTTTTTTTCTGTTCTTTAATTTTGGACTCACTTTCTTTTTTGACTTCCTCACTTGTTTTCAAGAATTGTTGAAGCACCTCTCAAACTTATTCAGTTTAGCCAAGTATGGAGGCATTCTCAGTTCTTACAAAGCTATATTATTCATCTGCTCTTCATGTTCTCATGCCTTCTGAGCCTTTTTGAAAAAAAAACAGAGAAGCTGATGATGTTTCTTTGGCTTTGGGGCGTACTGAAACCTTTATGTGGTGAACAATATTTGTGTCTAGTGGGCTTAATAATGTTTCAGATTTTTTACTTTGCAGGCCTCAATGACATTTGAGGGCTTTGATCCATCGTTTATGAGCACCTCCACTCTTAACACAGCATTCATCCCATTATCACACAAATGGTGGCTGATGTCAAGGTGTAGGAAAGCAACACATGCTGTGTGATGGGCATCTCAAAAAGATATAATTACTTCTACATAGCTTGCATATGGAATGGTAAGTGATGCCATGGACGAGTATTATTTTCTAAGAGAAAGCACTACAATGTTGATCAACTTGAAGCGATTTGTGAAGGCCATGAAAGGGGTGGGTAAAAATACTTGCAATTGCCCACAAGAATCAATTTGGAGAAGGAAAAGTATATAAATTCTGACATGGGTTTTCCAAGGATGGTTGCATCCTCAAATTATTTGCACTACTAGAAAAATTGTTCCATCATTTGGTCCTCGTGAGATCATTCCTCTTATAGTTGAAGAAGCACTTGAGGTAGAAGGATATTTTTTTGGTATGTTATGAAATAATTTAAAATATTTTATGTATATTCTAGAGTTTAGACCAATGTTGTGCATGTAATTGGTTTGGTATTTACACTCCGTGTAAGTGTCTAATATTCATTTATATTCATGTAAGTGTAAAATCATGTAAATTTATTTTATGCCATGTAAAACAGTGTAAGTGTAAAAATCAATATATTTATATGATTTTACACGGCTATGTAAAACAATGTAAGTGTAAAACAATGTAATTTTTTTGGGGGAAGGGAGAATTTCATTTTTTTTTGGTGATAGCCCAATCAAATGGCCCATTGCAAAGAAAAACCCATCAAAACATTCTCCCACAATTAATTAATATGGATTTTTAATCAGGTATGGTCATTAAAGGTGTATAATAAAAATATAATCGAGTTATCTGTAAAATTAAAAATATACAACATCAAAACACTGAGTTTGGTCATTAATAGGGTGAATTTTTTTTTAAACCTTTAAAAAAAATACATTACCGTTGAAGGGGGGGGTGGGACTCAGAAAACCAACAATTTTTGTGATAAACTGAATTTCACCTTTTCTTTCATTTTTCCTAAGTGCCTCCACTGCTACTACATATATTTTCATTGCTCCTACCTGTACAGCTACTCTTGAACCTTATGCATTAAATGCTGAGTTTCAGCACTTTATGGATACATTGAAAGACAGGTTTGAAGGTGAAAGGAGGCCCAACGTCAGGGTTATTTTATGAATAACCTTAGTATATACACTTACACGCCCCCAACAACATTTACATGGGGCCGTGTAAGTGTAAGAACCTTGGATGTGTAGTGTAAATGATTTATGTTTACATGGGATTTACATGACATATATACAGCTATTGAAATTTACATGCACAACATTAGTCTAGACATATTTTTAAATATATTAACTATATCTTCATAATGAATTATAGACACCATATTTATACTTAAATAAATTATAAATTTTACTTTTTTCAATAAGTTACACTTTTTTTTTTTAAAACATCATTTGGAATAAAATGGAAATGTTTTTTCAAACATTTAGTACAAGTAATTTTCTAACAAAAAGAATCATGTTTCAATCATTCTAAAATTAACGCATATTTAATTAATTTAGGATTTTATTCAACCTAATGGATGGTATGAACTTCACTTGGTGGCCACTTGATTTAACAAAAGTAAATTTTTTATATTCAAGTAAAAACAACAATCATTCAAAAATATAACATCCATGTAGACATTTTGTCTCAGCAAAATTCATACTAATTCTTTTATGCAACATTTAGAAGCATTGTTTTTAATACATTGAGAGACAACAAGCCAATCCCACAACAATAACATTGTCAATGGATGCATCCAATCTTGTTCATATTGTAACAAATATAATAGTATGCTAGTTTTAAAATTAATATACTAATGTGATGAAAAGAGTATTTTGCCCACCAAGTGAAACTTATAAGTTATTCATTATCAAGGTTCGAAATCAATGCTCCTATTCATGAAAAAGAAAATTTTTATATACTAAATTAAAAGAACTTGGCGCAACATGTGCCAATTCGTCAATGGCATTAATGTCTATGGATTCAAAATCGTTGCTCATACTATAATAAAATCAATAATTATATTTGACAACTCTATGCCATGAAAGAAAAAAGCAAACATTGGTGGCCACTAGGGATTAAGGTCAAGGTCCTCAAAAAAAATTATTGATAGCCAGTATCCAAGAATATATAGAAACAATTTTTTGCAATAAACAACTTTTTTAATAATTTTCAAACTTTATGCCATGAAAGAAAAAGGCAAACATCCAAGTGGCCACCAAGGATGAAGGTTTACATGTAACAAAAAAATCATTGACCACGACTATCTAAGAATATAGACATATAATTTTTTATGATCAAAACATTGCTTTAAAATATGCCACATTAAACACAAAAGAACCCAAAAATTTAAAAAAATTTAATAAATTTGGACTTAATGCCATGAAAGCAAAAAAACAAACACTTGGTGACCACTAGGGATTAGGTCTAAGGTGCAACAACAATGATCATTGATTATGACTATTAACAATGTACACAAAATTATTTACAATGAACAAATTGATTAAACAATACATCTCATCGAACACAAAAACATAACAAATATGTGTTTCATTAACAATATTTCTCCCACCATTGACAAAGATAAACTTAAAAAAAACAACCAAGACAATTTGAACTCTATCTATTATTCCTCTAATTATTGGCCACCAAATGGTACATAAAATAAAAAATATTGATAATGAAGCCATTAAACACAAGGAGAAAATTAATTCTTTGAGTTTTAAAAAAAAGCCACCATCCCTATCTAGCAATGACTACACTAACAAGTATAGATCTAAAAATGGTGCTCATAATAAAAACATTTTTTAGTAGTTTAAAATCTTATATACCATTTCTCCTTGTGCCCACCAATTGCAACAAAATAGATTATTGATTTGAAAAGCAAAAAATGAAAGGTCCAAATTTTAGCTTCACCTACAAACACAAGTATAAAAAATTCACACATTTAAAAACACCAATGCCACCAATGAATAAAAATCAATAGATTGTTACTAATTATAAATACTCAAAAAACTTTATGAATTATTTGCTGTATAATTAAATTCATTAAGTAATACAATTCGTGAATAACAAAAATTAACATTAAAAACATTTAGTGCAATAAATTAAATGACAAAATAGACATCGAGAAGAACCAATATTTTATGAAGGTCACCAACATACTTCAAAAATTATTGAATGCATTAGCAACCTCAAGTGCAAAACTACATACAACTACCAATGCTTCCAATTTTTTTATTTCCTACCCATATTTTTATTTCAAATAAGATTTGCTTTGGATTTTGTTTTTGGAATTGTTGTTTGGATATAACTTGAATGGTAGAACATAAAGGCTATGATAGGTAAGCTATTTGGTGAAGTGAACAAAATCACAAAAATTTTAACATCAAAAAATTGAAAAAAAAACACCTAGGAATCTATGGTGTTTTCAAATTTTTGAGGTAGATGGATCACTCATAATTCACAAGAAGACTTAGCCAAATTTGGCTAGAGGTTAATGAGAAAAGTAGAATAAAATTCCAACCCCAATATATATTGGCCACATACAAAAACCTATGGTCTAAATATGACAAGTTCGTTTTTTCCTCGCCAAATATGGTGACTTAGGCCTTCTTTTCCAAAAAAATTCCTTTGGACATGTTGTCACCCCATTTTTTTTTGTGGCCAAGTGGGGTAAATTCACCACAAAAAGAAAACCCTGCCTACAACATTATGGGTGAGGTTCTTTATTTTCAAATGTGTGTGGTAGGGTGGGTTGGCCATCACCCACAATAGGATTTAACCAAATTTCAGCTACATTTTAGAGAGGAAATTAGAAAAATTTAGAATTCCTGTTATGTATTGGTGACATGCTAGAATGTATAGTCTTAACATGGCGATTTCAATTATTTTCCTTGAAATATGGCGACTTTGGGTCATTTTTTCCAAAAAATATCTCTCTTGCAAAAAATAAAGGGTGTGCAAAAAATAGTAATTATGACCTCTCTTGACTGTTGTTCCCTATTTCTGATTGGCCAATCATAATTTGATTAATTAAATTGTTTTTGTTATTTATAGTTTCCCACCTATTTCTTAGTTTTACTTATCTTTATTATTGTTTTTGGAATAAATGGAAAGAAATCCATTGCCCGAAAGAATATAAAACAAACCGGTGAGAGAATAGAGATGATAAAAACATTGGTTTTTACCACAAGCTCTCCACCCAACCTTAGGATCACATAGATGTTGATATACACCTGCAATCTACCCCCAAGCTTTTGCCTAATTTAAATAGGAGACAAACTCCCTCATGCAAATGTATTTTTTACCTACCTTAGAAGGCACATGGACACGACCATCATCTCATGCATTGAAATATTTCTCACTAAACTTAACTAAAGATATTTAGATAAACTTACTTAACAAATCTCATAGTCCCAAAAATATATGCATGTAATACTACAAATATCTAAAATAACTATAACTTGGTAAAAATAAATAAAGTAACTTTGGTAGGAGGTTGATATCCAACACCTCCACAAAATGAACTATGAAATTACACACTTAATCACACCCATCAAGTGTTAAATATTCATGCTTGTCAGCAAAAAGTCCCTTGAACAAAATATTTACAACCATATTCTCCATGTTGCAATATACCAACTTAACAAAGCTTTTTTCAATCTTCTTTCACATCAAAAGAGATTAATCTCAACATGCTTTGTGTGAACATGAAAGACTTGGTTCTTTGATAAAGATATACATTTTGATTGTTATCATATATGATAATGGATTTCATTTGTGGAACACCAATAGTCACAAAAAGTGATGAAAGCCACATTGCTTGCCTTGTTGCTTTTGAAGTTGCCACATACTCAACTTTTGTTGATGACATAGCAATAGAGGTTTACTTCTTATTATTCCAATTGATAACACCATTTCCTAATAAGAAATTTAACCTAGTGTGGATTTGTGATCATCCGTATTACCAACCCAATGTGCATCACAATAGGCACACATTTGTGTGCTTCCATAAATAATACGATAATCCTTAATATTGGGACACTGGCTTTTGTAAACATTCTTTTCAAAATGCACTTGGTCCATATTGTTTCAATTCCTTGGTTATGATAATCGTCCCTTTCAAACACATCTAACCCTTGATGATCATGTTGGAACCTTGCTTAGAGCTTATGTTTCTTTTGAAATGTGCTTAGCCTTGACTATGATTTACTTTATTGTCAAAATGCACCTAACCCCTCATGTTCCTTTCGAAACCTTAGCTATGGCTTACATTTTCATCAAAATGCACATGGCCTTTCATGTTCGTTTTAGAACCCTAACCATGATTTACATTCTCATCAAAAATTGTTTGGCCTCTTATGGTCTTTTTAGAATTTTAACTATGGTTTACATTTTTGTCAAAATGCACTTGGCCTTTCATGTCCCTTTTAGAACCTTGGCTATGGCTTGCATTTTTGTCAAAATGCGCTAGTCCCTCATGTCCTTTTTGAAACCTTGGTTATGGCTTATGTTTTTTTCAAAATACACCTAGCCCCAATTACGATTAACATCTTCATTGTAATGCACCTTGCCCATAATAACATCTTTGATGTTTTTTTTGGAAGATAAACCAAAAATCCATTGTGCATTTCAAATACTAAAATTTTTGTTTCATTACAATCTAATGTGATTATCCAAGATTAGCCATAAAATGGCTCACAACCCCCACTACCTTTGCAATATTAGGTCTTGTGTAAACCATTGCATACACAAGACTTCCAATAACATTTTGAAACAAAATAGCCCACATTTCTTCCAAATCTACATCACTTTGAGGACCCATTTCCTTTGAAAGCTTTCAATTGGTCATAAAAAGAGTTCATATTAACTTATTTTCAACCATTATAAATTATTTCAATATTCTTCCAATGTACTTACTTTGGTTTTAATAAATCACTCGATCTTGTCAAACACGATTGATTTGTGTCCTTAAACAATATTGGATTTCAGTTAGATCCACCATTTGAAATTTCTTCAAAAGATTATCTAGATAAAGGATCCTTTGTTTCTTTCAACAAAGTCAAGTCATTAGAAGCCAAAACCAAATCATCAATGCATACAAAGTTATGATCACATAAATTTTTTCTTAAACTCTCTTAAAATAAACACTATGGTTAGCAAAGCTCTTTTCAAACTCTTATGATAAAAAATATTTATTAATCTTGTGGTTCCATTCATGAGGAAATTATTTCAAACCATAGAAGGATTTTTTAAGCTTACATCCTATATTTACCTTTGTACATAAAACCCTTTGGCTATTGCATATATATTTCCTTTGAAATATCTCCATTCAAAAAGGCATTTTTAACATCCATTTGATGCCCTTGAGATCTTCAATGGTTTCAACTACAAGCACAACTTGAATTCATTCCATTCATGCAACAAGGAAAAATGTTTCATTAAAATTAATACTTTTAACTTGTGAAAATCTTCTAGCCACCAAATGAACCTTGTGTCTTGCCATAGAGCCATCAACATTGTATTTCACTACTACCAAAGTGGGGTATAATTTACTCGCTTAAATCACTATGGGACCTTAAAAGTGAAATAACTTCATTGCATTTTACTGATTTCACCTAGTGAAAGTTATTTCAGTGTAATATCACTATGTAGACATCATGTTTCATTACTAGTTAACATAATTCACTATTACAATTTACTATAACAAATAGGTTTATTTCTATGTTTTTAAAAATATTTTATCTATGCTAGTTTATGATATACGCTATATCATTTTAAGTTATTTTAGTTATTCTAACTTATATTTTATGTTATTATAAGTTGTTATAAATTATTGTACCCTAAATTATTATATGTTATTTTACCTTAAAGTATCTTAACTAGTTTATTATAAACTTTTAAATTATTTTAAATTAAATTATTCAACTAACTTTAGGCCATATTTTAGGTTATTTTATTTTAAATTAATATATGTTATTTCAAGTTATACTTTAAATTATTCAAGGTCATTTTATTTTATGTTACTATAAATTATTTTATCCTAAGCATAATAACTTTTAAATAATCTAAAATAAAATATAATGACCTAAGGTAAAAATAATTTAGAATAGAAAATAATAACCTATGAAAAAAAAAATTAATACCCTATAATATAATAACTACCAATAGCCTATGATATTATAACATAGAATATCAAACAATAATTTATAATACAATAATCACCAATAGTTGTAATATAACATATAATAACCAATAATAACTT
>Ga0116227_10000579_pt1 | contig 73017 bp, 63 predicted proteins | sample S1TSphgellanicum_FD_89693 | JGI IMG/M metagenome (GOLD analysis project Ga0116227, IMG submission 89693) | Host-associated microbial communities from peat moss isolated from Minnesota, USA - S1T2_Fb - Sphagnum magellanicum MG | ecosystem: Host-associated > Plants > Peat moss > Unclassified... | reverse complement strand
TAGAATAAGGGATTATATATTTTATTTTTTTTTTTTTTTAATATTACCAAAATAGGGTAAAAAAAATTAAGAAAAAAAAAAAAAAAAAAAAAAAAAAAAAAAAAAAAAAAAAAAAAAAAAAAAAAAAAAAAAACTGTGTACACAAGCAGAGCCATTATCCAATGACCTGCTCGTTACCTTATTGTTTACTGTTACCAGAATAATTATAATAAGATAAATAAATAAATAAATAAATTGTTAATGTTCATAGTATAGTTATTATTATAATTATAATTGGAATAATTATAATTATAATTAATTATATTATTTCATACTTTTCTTTAGGCAGCGGGTGGGGTTGTTTTTTGATTCCAGTACTGTCTGTTGTTGGTCAGGTCGCCGCGTGCAGAGTCAGTCGCCAACAAAGCCAGATTATGAACTGCTGATAATGGTTTCGTGGATGAAGACATCCATCAGGCCGCTATTGTGAGTTCATAATCTTTCCTCTGTCTTCCTCGTTCTCGCCAAAGTCGGAGGGCACAAAGGGTGGGTACCTACTCGAAATGTTGCTTTCTTGCAGGTGCGCGGTTTGCGTTGCACGGGTTTCCTCCCGCGGCAGCGAGCGAGAGAGCGACCGAGAGCGAGAGGAGAGACGGCGCTCTCGACGCTCTCGACGGAGATCTCTTTGGCTTCTTTGTAGCCTTTTTTTTTCTCCTTTTTTTTCCCTCCTTTTTTCTGCTTGCGGTTTGGAAGATGGAAGTTGTAGAGGACTCGGGAGGAGCGGGGGATTGGAAGATGGAAGAGGGAGCCGAACTGGTGGTGGAGGCTAGAGCGCCGGGGAAGGTGATATTGAGCGGGGAGCATGCCGTTGTGCACGGTAGTGCGGCTGTGGCAGCGGCGCTTGGACTTTATAGCACAGCCCGGATCCGTCATCGTCCTCTGTCGCCAGGTGAAGCTCTCTGTCTCTAGGTGTAGGCCTCTGTCTTGTCTTCTTCTTGCCGTTGGCTGCTGTTGCTGCTGCTTCTGCTGCACACATTGTGTGTTGTCGTGTGCTTCTTCTCTTTTCGGCGTATGTTAAGGTCTTCGTGAAAAGATCGGGAAGTCGGCGATGTGGAACGATGAACTAAAGGAGACGGTTTCTTGGTATTCAGGGAGTGCATTTTGTTTTTTTTCTTTCTGTCTGTTGTTGAGGCATTTTCTGCTCTCTTCCGAAGATTTAGTGGGTGCACTCTTGATCTGCCATGTTATCTTAAAAACAATTTCCGGCATCTTGTTAGGGGCAGTAATGCACCGGATGGTTTTTTTCTTTCTCTTTTTCTCGGTGGACTTAGCCGTGTAGAGGTATGCACAATTTCTTGTGCCGGCATCCGTACTTCTCCCCGCCAGTATCTCTGTCTCGAGCGTTCTGGTTACTGGTTACAAGAAGCTTGGGGTCCTTTCTGCTCAGGCAACATTCTGTTGATGAAATTGCCTGATCCTGTGGCCGAATCTGTGCCAAAAGTTGGAATAGTCAATAAGTGACAGTCTCCAACAAGTGAGGAGCTCCAGTCCCTCTAACTGATCTCACTACCCCAAAAGATGCAGGATTTCCAAGCAGCATTGCTGTGCAGTCTGCCTATGCTACAGATAAGGTGAAGTTCAGAGTTTTTTTCTCTTGACAGTGGCACCGGATGTGAAGTTTTGTTGCAGGCACAGAAGAATTTCTGGTTCTCGAGCTTCCACAGTTGAATGTTCATGTCAGCTGGTCCCTCAAGATGATTGAAGAGATTTTGGATCCACCAAGCCTGCAGTATCCAAATCCTTTGGTTGTGAAGGAATGCTCAGACTCAGACATGACACGGCTAGGATCTTTTGTTGTGAAGCAGTTGTCATGGGGTGCACCAAAGGGCACTGTAGCTGCAGTGACAACGTTCTTGTTTCTGTATACATCAATCCTCGGGTAAAAACAACAAAAAAACCTCTCTTCCAAGTTTTGCATACTCTCTTCATGTTTACATATGGATGCAGATAGTGAAAAGCAATGCTTCTCATTGCTGTGCCTAGCTGAAAGGGTGGGGATGTGCTAACAGGGCTCACACGGCAGTTTGCAGCCAATTACTGTGAGGGTGACCTCCGATCTTCCAGTGGGTGCGGGTCTAGGCTCCTCAGCAGCTTACTGCGTTTGTCTGGCAGCTGCTTTGCTGGACTTGGCAGCCACGTTTGATTCTCCAACACAAGCAATTACAACACCCAAAGATCAAGGGAGCCAAAAACTTGCAGACACAGGAAACTGGCATGATGTTGATGAGAAAAATTTGGAGCTTGTAAACAAGTGGGCATTTGAGGGTGAACGCATTATTCATGGGCGCCCATCTGGCATTGATAACACTGTAAGCTCCTATGGTAAGATTCTTGTTACAGGCAACTTTGCATAGCCACTTTTTCTTTATCCTTTGGTCTTTTGCATGAGCAATGTCATAAACTGGTGCTGTACTTTCCCAGGATATGTGGTGAGGTTTAAGCAAGGTGAGCTGATGCGCTTGCATTCCCCAATGCCCCTCCGGATGCTTCTCACAAATACAAATGTGGGACGAAATACAAAAGCTTTGGTGGCTGGTGTTGGTGAGCGTGCTCTCAGACATCCAGCAGCAATGGCTGCAATATTTAAAGCCATTGATGGAATTGCTGAAGAAGTTGTCTCAATTTTGCTGTCATCATCAAATCCAGAGCTGGACTCAGATGATGAACATGAGCACAAGGATGAAGCTAGAAGCTGGCAGCAACTTCCTGATGAATGCCTCCCAAAAAGTGATATTGCAAGTGTTGTGAGAACAAAAGAGGAAGCCAAGCTTGAAGAGCTAGTGGAGATGAACCAGGGCTTGTTGCAGTGCATTGGAGTCAGTCATGTTTCAATTGAAGCAATTTGCCAGATCACGGCTGCATTTAAACTGCAGTCTAAGCTGACAGGAGCAGGTGGAGGTGGTTGTGTGTTAACCCTTTTGCCAAAACGTATCCTTCTTAATGATACCCATTCAGATGTGTGGATTCTTTTCTTTTCCTGAAATCCCTTCTCACCTATTTGCTGACCAAGTCCAATTGTTGGTAGGTTTTCCTTTCTGGTTTATCATTGGCCATATGGGTTGAAGAGGATTTGCTGGTTCCCGATTTTCCTTTTCTCTGACTTCACTTATGTGGATAATGACTCAATTGAGGGGCATATATCCTAAATCATCCTGATCTTTCCTGTACTTATATTCTCACCTCTTGCAACTTCTGGGATTAAACAGTAACCCAAAACTCAAATTTTGTACATTAATGTTTTCATTAATGTTCTCAGCCAAACATGATTTGTGTCCCTTATGTTGATTCTAGTGTTTATGAAGTACAGGTTCTTCAGGCTTTAGTCCCCTGGGCTCTTCATACCTCAAATGGTAAGTCTAATCATTGTCCTGAGGAACAAGGTTACTGTTTGAAGCTTCTATCAAAAGGAACCAGTGGCGTACTTAGCCAAGAACAATTTCTGTTTGGAGCCTCAGCCTTAAGAATCTTGATAATGATTATTTCCCTTTCTTCTTGATTCCAATTTCAAGTGAAGAGATTTGTAAAGTGCATTTTAATCTCCAAGTCTTATCATATATCTTTCAGTCTTGAACTCTCTTTTCTTTTCTTCTTCCTTATTTTCACTATTGTCTTTTCCCTCTCCCTTCATGTTCTTTGTTTGTGTTTTTCCATTTGCTTTTATGTTTGTTGGGGCAGCCAGCATCATGGCAGAGGCCTCTGCTTACTTTCAGTTTTCTGACAGGAACTCAGTATATCATTGGTGTATACCCACTGCTGAGAACTGACAAATTTGGTGGGAAGGTTATGGTGGTTTTAAAGTCTGTTAATGGTCACTGGACATGTGAGAAACTGTTGCTGGTTGTTCACACCACTGTGCACTCTATCTGTTTTGTATTATTTGTGTGTGATTCTCTTTTATTATTTGAATTTGATCCCCATCTTCTCCTTGACAAGGTCTTTAGAAATGTCATCCACTTATGTGGAAGTGGTGAAAGTCGACCTGGAAGGCCAGGGCTTCTCTTGTTTTGAAGCAGCAATTGGTGGCCATGGAGTGCAGGTCAGGCAGGAACTTAATCCAGATGGTGGTGATGAATGATCAGAGTTTGGCATTCCACCATATTTGGTTGCCTTGTTAATTCGATTCTCTCTGCCACTTCTGCAAATGTGATGTTCATTAGTGAAGATACAGGATTGAAGAAAAATAAATTTCAGTTGAAATATAAATAGACAATTTAAATGCCAGAATCAGGATTACAGGTCTTGCTGGTGATGGCATCTTGTATCAATTTGATATGATGAGAGATGATATTCTAGCATTTGCTTGTGGCTACAAACCCTCCACATGCTTTGACTGTGTGCAAGAGGAGTTCAGACATGGTGTGAAGGTGCCGAGTGTTGTCAAGACAAGATGCTTATTGGAAGCACAGGCCAATGTTGAACGTTTGCTCTTCCACTGACTGACTGACTGACATCAGTCTATCAATGCTCAGGTACATAGTTCAAACTGAAAGAAAGTTTGATAATGTTTTTGCTTTGCTTGCTTCTTGGAGATGTGAAATGAAGAAAATGAAGGTCAGGTTGGCAATGGAATATAGATATGACAAGAACAATTTCTGAAATTTGATCAGATGACATGTTTTGCTGAATGCTGCATTGCTTTCACCTTATCAAGCACAATCATTGTTGTGTTTTGCTAGTGACCGGTACTAGTCAAGTTGATATTTGTTTGCAGGGCTATCTAAAGCCTGTCCAAGAAGGAAAAAAAACTGTATATGATTAATTGGCTATGATTCTAAATTAAGGAAACCCATGAATTGGTGATGCACTTGTACCAAAAAATATATATATATTTAGTGTTTTGTTAACAAGTATATGTAATGAACATTGGTGTTGCCATAATAGCCAGCATGTCTTCCATTAATGTTGCATTTTTTGGTCATGTATAGTAAAGAAAAATGTAGGAAGCATACATGCCCATCCTATTTGGAAGAGGAGGAAGGGCAATTTAGTTTGTGATCATTGGTGTCGAATGTTGTCTATTATTGGACATTCAACTATTGTCGATTATGTTATCATTTGTAATTCATATTTGTTTGGACATGGTTTCAAATTCAAGGTTTTAATTTAGATTCGTTTACATGAGCCGTCTTGTACATATATTATATGTATTGTTTTTATTGGGTTTTCTTTTGCAGTATAGGTCTAAGAAATCATAGTTAATTGGAGCTAATGTGTCAAAGGAGACATGAAAGATTGGATTCATTTTCAAGATGTTTGAGATTATGTTGATGAGTGAGGTCTGCCTCACATTTTTCATATTTTGAGGAGAATTTTCTCATCCACGATTGCTTATTTGGTAACATTTCAAATTGTTATGTATACTTTTAGATATATGAGATGATCTTTTGTGAGAATTTTATAAGTTGCTTTTGTTGATTATTATCATAATCATTTATAAAACACGACTAAGATTGTTTTAAATTTCTTTGACAACTTCACATGGCAAAGATTTTATACTTATTGACAAAGTTTAGTAAGAAAGAAAGGATTTTCCCTCTTGGTATCAAGGGTTCAAACCCCAAAATGCATACTGCAACAAACATGAATGATTTAAATGCTTTTTTAATAAAAGGAGCAAGGTTACGTGACAAGTACAACAACATTGAACACCAAAAATAAATAAATAAATAAAAATTGTTCAATTGAGTTGAAAATACTTATTTAAAGAATTTGTGTGAGATTTGAAAGTTTGATGTTTTGTTTGCATGCCGTCAATTTGAGTGAAAAAATGTTTCAAAGTTTGACCTTAAGTTTTAACATGCATTAGGACTAAAAATGATTACACATGGTGCTTACAAGCACATTTTTAACTTTGGAACTTCATTAGTCTTCTATTATAATGATGTGTGATTATTTGATTTTGTTATAGTTGCTCATATATTATGTTCAAAGTAACAAGTGGCATGTAAGAAAAACTTTTGTCAATGGTACAACTCATTAATTTGGTTAGCTTAGAAAGCCCTAGAGAAGTAAATGAATTGATATTTATTGAAGGTATGAAAAAAACATTAAGAATGTGTTGATATTTTTACTTTCTATTAAATCTAGTTAAACTTTTGATGATGTCATCATGTTGGTTAATCGTTCTCCATATTTTAAAGCATTGCAAAAGGTGTGATGGCATTTAGGAACTCATACCAACACATTAAAGGAGGCTTGGAAATAGATCAAAAAAATAAAATGTTGGTGAAGACCTTTCTTTAGTTTTTATCAATTTTACATTTCACTTTCTTTCCAAATTTAAAGTTTAAATTTATATCAAATTGTGTTTAGATTCATTTAAGGTATATTTTTAAAAAATTAACCATCCAATTTTAAGTAATATGTTCAACTTTTGTTTAATAGATGTACATTTATGATTGTAGTTAGAACAAATGCAAGATAAAATTGTTGTTATGGAAGTAGAAATGCAAGAGAGATTTATTTCTTTAAAAATAAAAATTTCAAGCATGAGTTAGAAATGATTTCCAATCCATATTGGGTTGAATACCAATTTCGAGAATTGAAAGAAAATAAAAGAAGAAAAATGTAACAAAAAATACTCATAAAATTTGAAGAATTTTTTTTGCAAGCCCAAAGATCCTTCTATTAGTCTTGCAAGTTATGACAAAAACAAAAGAGAAACATCAAATACTAATTGAGTTTGGTAAGCAACTATCACGATATGTGTTTTTTTTGAGCAAAACACTCAGAACATTGTTAAGAAATTGATGAAAGAAACATATAAGACACGTGATAATGATTATTTTAAAAAAAAATTGAATTGTGGGTATGCAAAAACCCAAATTTGTTCTTTTGCCACCAAGAGAAACGTGATGGTAGAAGGGAAATTATGAACATCCATTTTAAGCGTTCAATCTTATTGATAAGACATATGATGTTGAAATATGAGCATGAAAGTGGTGTGGCAATTGAGACTACTTTTGGCATGAATGAAAACAAGATGCTATATTGTGGTATTATATTATTAGTCCTTAATTGATATCAATTGTTGTTATTTGTTCCACACCATGATGATTTGTCTTCACCTCAAGTAGTTTTAATGTGTTGTGATGATTCATATGTGTTATTGATGTTGTGGAATCATTTAAGTTTTTTGTTTTTGTGTGGGGGTAGTTCTAATGGATTTTTGAATGATAAATTTAACCATGTAAATTTGTGTGATTTAAAAAAAAAAAACATAATTGGATTATGGAGTGAATCATCTTCTAGAACTTGAGCATAATTTACTTCAAAAGATGATTCAAGTTTTAGAAGTTTAATATATATAATTTTGGTATAACTCATTTTATGAAGTTGAATCATTGAATGAGGATTAACAATTTGTATTATTAACAAATAAATTGTTAATCCTCATTCAATTGACAATTTAAAGTTGGGTAACTCACATTTAATAAATCACATGGTGAGTCAATGGATAACAATGAAAACATATTTTGGATGATGATTTTGGAAGTTGCTTGTTAATTTTTTGTTACCTAGTATTTAAAGGGTGTTTGATTTTGTGGTAAAATATCATAATAAAATATATAAGAAAATGATGTATGAAAAAAGGTTAGTGGTGGTGAAATCAAAATAAACTTGGAGTTTACATATTGAAAAATTGAAGATTTGGTGAAAGAATTAATGCATAAGTTGACAATATGTAGTGTGCAACATCGTGTTTAATAGTTGGTTACATGACTTGTCAACATTGTGTTAATGCAAATTAGAATCAAGATTCATTAGTTTGGTAAAAGGGACATAAAACTTCATGAATATGTAACAAATAACTTTTCATTGAATTTTTTTTCCCTACACAATAAGGTTTAGGGTAAAATTTTAAGATCATGGTTAAGAAGAATGTTAAGATGAATTTGTTATTAAAAGACATGTTTTGGGGTTTGTGTTATAATGTAAGTAGGGTGGATAAATTAAAAATTAGCTCCAAAGGTGTAAATTTAGATGTAAGTTATGTAAGAACAAAGAATCTAAAGCCTACACATAAAGGTTCATGGGAACTATATAATGCTAAAGCTCCTTTTAAGCACTTTCTCTTTTCATTCTCACTTGAACACACAAAATGTTTTTCAAGCTCCAACAATGGTTTTTTTCCCCCCCTTAATAGTAATGATTGGAGTATTTATTAAGTGATGAAAAGTTATTGTTTGATGATATCAACCAAAAAACTATAATGTCTTTGTTGTTTGCAATTTCAAAAAAAACATTTATGCCCACAAATTGGAGGAGAGGGCTTTACAATTTATTGATATGGTTATAATGGTTTGGGATGTGTTGGCCACGATGTGGGCCACCCTAACATTAATGAAAAACCTTACCAACTTCACTTTGATAGAGTTCAAGGAATGCTTATAATTATTTTCCATGTTAGGCCTAAAGTGAACCTTTTTGTTAAGATTTAAGATTTGATTTTTAGGCTTAAAATTTTAGAAGGTTTATTTTTGTGGTTAAGGTTTAGGGTTTAATTTTTAAAAGTTAGGTCAGGGTTTTAAAAGTTTGATTTTGAGGTTAATATTTCATTTTGAGCTTAGGACTAAGGTTTTGAAATTTTATTTATCGAGTTAGGAATTTGGGACTTCGATTTTTGGATTTGGATAAACATTTTAGGTTGAAAGTTTTAGGATTATAGTTAGGTTCTAATTTTTAAGGTGTATGTTAGAGTTTTGGGGCTTTATTTTTAGGATTTGGATAGAGTTTTTAGGATGAAAGTTTTTAAGTTAAAGTTAGATTTTAAAAATTAATGTTAAAGATTAAAGATTTGATTTTAAAGTTTAGTGTTAGTGTTTTTTAATTGTACACAACATTCCATGTCAAAAAATGCCCTAATTGCATAAAAAATGGCATTGTCAAAATTGAGTCTTGAAAATCAAGTTTTTGATTCATCTCATTTTTTAATCACAAAAATGTCACCAAGTTCAACGCCTTTATGTGGGATTGGTCAAAATTTTCATTATGATAATGTTTTGTTCATCTCATAGTGCATTAACCATGCCCTTGTGGATGAAATTTGTTGCCATGTTTGCCAAAGTGACTATTCCATTGTTTCCAACCTAGTATGGAAAACATTCGTGCGAGTTAATTGTCTATACATTGTCCATGTTACTATGATAGTTCCACTACTTGGTGTTATAGATGTAGCACCCCCATTTGGTATGTGGGTGGCCTATAATGAATACTAGTGTGGCTTGTGCCATTGGCCCAAGTGTTATCATGTCCTCAACTGATTTTTCCTTCCAAAACTTGGGTTTTTGGGATTTATTTAAAATTTAAGTGGTAGAAATCACTTAAAAAATATATTTCCCACATTCTAAATCCAAATCTTACCAAATAAATTCCATTAAATCCTGCTCAACAAGATCTTTCCAACAACACCAAAGGCACATTCCAATTCCTCCAAAATTTTCAGCTACAATTTGATTTTATTTTCAGTGAAAAAATCATTCAATATTCAAGAACTTTTGCACCACAAATCCAAATATCATGAACCGAGCCCATGCAACCCTTCTTATTGAGAGCTTTCCAAAGACACCAAGAATGCGATTGGAAGCATCCCAGTTTAGTGGATCTTATAACTACAAACAAAACAAACAAACAACATTCCTTCATAGATAGAAATGAATATCTCTCGAGGCCAATAAGTAGTGTGACATAACCTTATGGGAGTGGGGATACCCCAACATGCACCTTATGTTATGACAATCATGTGGGTGTTGGTGGGTTTAATGAACAATTTTGAGGCCATTCAGAAGTAATTGATGTCAAGTTGTTCACACTAGTCTATGCTTGATTTATAACATAATTATGAAGGTTACCCAAGAATTGAAAAGCAAGGGTAACACAAAAACAAAGGAATATGTTATGTTATGATAATTATGATCAAATATAGTTAAGAAGAAAATTCACTTGTGAACACTTGATAAAGGAAGGGTTGTGCATATGCACACAAGGTTTTAAAGCTTGGCTAGTATACATAATGTGTGTTTTTTGCAAAATCAAAGTTGATGTCAACGATGGTGTAAAGGAGGAGGTTCTTTGTTTTGGGGGTGTAGTAGTTTTATGAGGAAGAGGAGGAGGAGGGATGATGCTAGGTAGATTAATCATATGGGATTTTGTAGGTAGGGTATGAAGCAAAATTGAGAATGGAGGTGATGGGTTTGTTTTGCAACAAGAAAAAAAGTGCAGCAAAATGTAAGAGCTAGTTGGTGTTTTCAAACATGTAGAAATCAACTTACTTCAATAGTGCATATTAGGAGATTTGTGTGTTCAATGCTAAACTTATTGGATATAGTTATTCATGGGGGGTAGGTTGTTAATGCCTACTTGCCCTCGACCTATGCAACATGTTTTGTAATGCCATTGGTAAAAGATATTTAAAACTACTCCACAAAGTTGGTCCAAGGTGGTGCTCCTGTTGGTATCTTTGGATTCTTATGTAATCTATTACTTGAGTGAAGGCATCAAAGCCTTTGATTCAACTTACAAACTTGGTAATAAAAATTAAAATAGAATTGATGGAGAAAGATCAAATCTTGTTGTTGAACCTTGCCACCCAAGGCAATTTTTAACTTCTTAAGTGTTTCACCCATTTAATTTTTCGAAGTTAAAAAAAGTAAAAATGATCCAAGGTATGTTTTTTGGGAATCTTGGTAAACAACCTTTGATATTGCAATTGGAATAAGTTGGGTTAGTTGTTTTTTGCTAGAGCTATAGGTGACAAAATGTATGTTATATGAAATTGCTAATGTGCTAAAAGTTGTAAAGATTTCATGATTTGTCAATTTTTTTTTTTTTTTGTAGAGTCACATTCTTTTATGCAAGACAACAAATTTGAATTGTTCAAAACTCATAACCCTCTAGAAACTTTGTCATGTTCCTTTAAAAAAGAAAGGGAAACACGTGCATCACACTCACACACATACTTCAAAAAACCACGAAAGGAGCTTTGGACCATCCTATGATGCATCATTATCACTAGAAAATTTCATTGGAATCAATATAGGAAAATGACCATTGGAAGTAAACATATTGAAAAATTGTGACTATTTGAAAAATAGTCACCATAAATTATGACCGTCGGAAAATGAACATTAGAAATATGGTCAATTGAAGTCATTTGAAGTATAATCATTGGAAAACATCATTGAAATATACACTTGATAAACCATTAAGAGTGTTAAGAGAAGGATTAAAACCATCAAGAAGTGCTACAAATGATGGGCACCATTAGGACCATGAGGACTAAAACTAAAACCATTAGGAGCATGCAAACCATAATTAAAATGATTAGGATAAAAAGGAAGATGATTAAGACCAAAAGGAAGAATTTAGAACCATGGTGACAAGAATTTTTAAATCACTAGGAACAAGAGGAAGATGATTAAGACCATTGAAAAGAGTTGTGGACCATGGGGATGAGAATTAAAACCATTAGGACCAAGAATTAAATCAAAAAAATCACATGCTTTCGTTACAAATCGAAATTGAAAATCATTAGAGTAAGTGAAATGACATATACATAGTGGTTTCCTCTACCCAATATGCTTTAATCCAAATGCAGATTCTTTAAATTATTTGTTCTAACACTCCAACAAGTGCAAACAAAATACAAACCATTCAATTTCAAATTGTGAATGATCTTTAAGAAAATGTCTTCAAAAACCTTGTAGTGAAATTGTTTGGCAATTTACATGGTTGTCATACTTCATGATCTCAAGTGCATTCCATGCCATAGAACCACCAACAACTTTGTACCAAGTTTTGTTTACTTGACAAAGGTGCCACAACATTGAAAGGTTCACATGCAAGTGAGGCAAAATTTGCTCAATGACAATCACATCAACAAAATTATTGCACAAGAGCTTTGCACAAGGAGCAAGAGCTCTGAACGAGGCTTGTGGTTTAGTTTCATGATTTTCAAATTTGTGCCCCATTGGAGTTCTTTGTAAAATTTTCACCCCATCTTTACAATGTTGACATGTGTTTAAGGAAAATATGGGTTCTAGCATTTTGTTTAGTCACTTTATTAAAAAGATTTAATGTCTAAAATCAACCCAAAACTTTTAAAGGTTTTAACCAATGTAGGTGTCCATTCACCTCAGGCTTCAAGGTCAAACACAATGATAGGCCTAGTTACCAAGGTTTTTCTTTGAATTATATATATATCCCAAAGATTAGCAAAATTAATCATATTTAAACTAGGAAAAAGAAATAACCAAAACAAGTTATCTCCATTTTGGTCAAAAAATGACACAATTTGTCCCAAAAAGAATATCAATGGTTACCCCTTGACTTCCACCACCGCTTTGCAAGTCCTTCAAATATCTTAAATGATCCTTTTCCCATTATTGAGTATGATATTTTATATGTTGCAAGCAACTAAAGGATGACTACTAATTGAACTCTTGATCATTGAAATTTTGAGCTTAAATAATTAAGTTGGGATTAGTGTTCACTAGTTCCCCAATTTTGGTTCCTAACGTTTTGGAAAGGACTAATTGTAGTGTAACAAAAAAGAACGGGACACACAAGCTTACTCATCGTGGTGCAAACTTGAAGAAAAGAAAAAAACTAATGTAGAAATTAGGTTAATGAAATGATCAACAAAAACATCATCCCACTTGTACATGAACTTGGAGCAACTGCTTAGCAATCTAAGGCACTATCATGGGATCAATTTGTTTTGAGTCTCTTCTCTTCAGCTATTTGTGCCTTCTTAGTTTGATTCCATCAAAGTACACCAACCCATACACATTACACACTCAAAACAAGGTTCCCTACTCACAAAATTACAAGACTTTCACATAGAATTCAATTCAAAAACCCAAAACCACAACAACACAAAACGCTTTCACCCACCCATCACCACTTAGCACCATGTAACCTTTGGGTCTAATTCCAACATCTAAAATATCAAGATGAAAAAAATAAAAAAATAAAATTGTATTCCAATGAAAAAAAGATTATTATAATGTTGTAGAAATTTTAAACTAATACAAATTAGCTTATTTTCAAAACCTTAATCTACACTGAAAATGTCTATAAAAAAGTCATAACCTTTCTATTATCACCATGTGGTTCCATGTTTAAAGTTTTAAAATTGTAGCTACCACCTTGAATGGCCTCTTGCTTGCCACCCTTGAAGACACCCCCCTCCACCCCCCAATTCCACCCTATTTTAAACCACAAAGAACCTTTCATGAGCTACCAAAAAACCCTATTTCAGAAACCCCCTAAAAACACTACTACCATACTACCCTTGGGTCAGCCTTCCACCTTGACAAAGCGAATAATTAATTTTTTGAAAAAAATAAAAATAAAAATCTTGTTTATAAATTTAAATTTATTATATTTTCTCACAATCTATTATTTTATTGTCATATACGAAGAGTGAAATTATTCAGATGTTCCCTGCAATAATTATTATGATTGTTTTCAATACCTCAACTTCATATATGTTCACAAAAATAAAATAAAAATCATTTAACTATTCCAAGGATTGTTTAGTGGAGAAACTGACCTTGGTGGTTAGGTAACTAGGTCCATCTGGGTAACCGGCCAACACGACTGGTTAGGACCATGTCCGTCTTCTCCGCATTTTCCTACTCTCGTTTGTCAACCCCCCTCCCAATTTTCCTTCCTCGGAAAGAAGTCTTGTAATGGCGATCATTTTCTTTGAAAAACTCGAAAGATAGAGAGACAGAGAGAAGACATTTTTTGTTTGGAAAACTCGAAAGAGAGAGAGAATGAGAGAAAGAAAAGCTTTCCGGGAAACTCCTTGGAAGTTTCGTCGTGGGCCGTCGACTCCTACGGCTCCATCGCCGGTGGGAGCGAGCGAGCGAGCGAGCGAGCGAGCGAACTCGTTGTCGCAGCGCAACGGCGATGCGCGTGGAAAGACTTGGCTTCACCGCATCTCTCGGGCAGTCGAGGAGGTGTGCGTGAGGGCGGGAGTCTGCGGGGAGGGGTGGGAAGGAGGGAGGGGGAAATTGCCAAGACCTGGGCGATCGATGCTCACGATGGTGTCGTCTGTTGTTTTCTTTTATTGGAAGCAGCAGTGGCAGTCGGGCGACAACTCCTCCCTCTCCTCCTCCTCCTCCCCGTGCAATGGCGGTTTTTGCTGCTTTCTTTTCTTCTCTTCATTGGTGTTTTTAGCAAAGCTCGGCTGTTCTTGTTCTTGTTCTTGTTCTTCTTCCTTGCTTTTGACTCCGATACGGGACCACCAGCTTCCAGAAGCAGCATCAGCACGGGTTTTCACCTCTGTCCTCCAGCAGTTTTCTTCCTTCGTCGTCGTCGTCGTCATTGAGGAGTTTTTCGCCGTCTCTTCTTCTTGTCGGGGGAATGCTGCAATCAGTTTCCAGGAAAACAATTTCTCCCCTCGTTTGTCTCGTTTGGATACGCGATTTCCGACATTTGTTGTGGCGAATTCCGGAAATGTAAGGAAACGGAGAAAGAAAGAAAGCCGTCGGGGAGGGATGGGAGCGCAGGTTTGAGCGATCCTTCTTCTGAAGGTTGTCCACTATTTGTGCATCATCGCTCTTCTTCTTCTTCTGATGATGATGAATTTGAACTCTTCGTCCCTGTATTGATGTTGATGCCGCCCTGACTCCGACTCCGATGCTGGCGGGTGGAAAAACACAATATCTGAGGAGCTTTTCGGCATCTTCAGGCTCCGGTAGTTTGTCAGATGTTGCAAACAGTAGCCTCCTGCATTGTATCCATTTCGCAGAGGAATATAGTTTTTGAGGTCTTGGTCCTCTCTCGGGGAGATATCCGGATCCGTAGCAGTTGACTATTGATGAGAGGAGTTTGAGGCACGTAGAGAATCTTGTTTGGAGACTGAGGAGGAGGAAGAGGAGGAGGAATCAAGGGCCGGAGGAAAAAGAATTTGAGGGACAATGGCGAGAGGGAAGAACAGAATGAGGTTTAGCAAGCTGTACACATTTGGCGGTATCTTCAAGCCTTCAAACATGGAGAGAGCACAAGTGCCCGCCTCTCTGGGAGGTCTGGGATTTTCGAGACTAGTGTTTTGTAACCAGACAGATAAGCATAAGGTGAAGCCATACAAGTATAGGAGTAACTATGTCTCCACCACCAAGTATAATGTGATCACATTCTTCCCAAAGGCTTTGTTTGAGCAATTCCGGCGAGTGGCCAATCTCTACTTCCTTCTTGCAGCAGCACTGTCCCTCACTTCTGTGTCACCTTATTCAGCTGTCAGTCTTATACTGCCCCTTGTCTTTGTGGTCGGCGTCAGTATGTGCAAGGAAGCTCTTGAAGATTGGCGCCGCTTTTTACAGGTATGTATATATATATTCTTTCTTTTGAAGAATTTCTCTGAGAGGGACCCATCTTGTTGAGCGTGGAAGAATCTACAACCTGTCACTATCTGAAAAATTCTCTCCTTGCTGTTCCTGATGTAAACTCCTTTCAGCTTGCTCTTGTTGGCATAAAAGACATGAATATGATTTTGTGACAGTACCTTGGATCAGCTATGTATAAATGCACGTTTGTCTGACCTGGTCTCTGATTCTTGTGTTGCTGCAAAAAGCTGTTCTCTGAGCCTTTTCTGTGCACATTCAAAATGTTTTTTGGCAGATTGATTTGTTCTCACTACTCTGTTCTGCAGTGAGCTGCTGTTGTTGGAAATGATAACATGTACTGGAATCCAAGGCTCCAGATGCGGTACCCAAACTGTGAAATAATTTCTTGTCCAGCAAACATCTTTCAGCCTGCTACCAACGGTTTCTGAATTTCCCCCTGTTGTGTGAATAGTGGGTTCTGGGTTATAGTCAAATGTTGACAATAATTTATATTAAGTGTTTGCTTGTGTTTTGTTGCAGGACAAGGAAATCAACTCTAGGAAGGTAATGGTCCATGGGAAAGATGGAAAATTTGAAGTGAGAGAATGGAAGAAGCTGAGGGTTGGGGATGTGGTTAAAGTTGAGAAAGACAGCTTCTTCCCTGCAGATCTCATATTGCTTTCGTCAAGCTATCCTGATGGTATCTGCTATGTGGAAACCATGAACCTTGATGGTGAGACGAATCTCAAGCTAAAGAGATCCCTTGAGCGCACTGTAGAGCTTGATGAAGAATCTGAATTTGGAAACTTCCAGGCACAGATCAAGTGTGAGGATCCAAATCCTAATCTATACACGTTTGTGGGGAACTTGGAGTATGGTGAGGAAATTATGCCTCTTGGACCTCAGCAAGTGTTGCTTCGAGATTCAAAGCTCCGTAATACTCCTTATGTCTTTGGTGTAGTGATTTTTACTGGACATGAGACAAAAGTGATGCAAAATGCAACAGACCCACCCTCAAAGCGCAGCAGAGTTGAGAGGAGGATGGACAGTATTATTTACTTCCTTTTCACTATCCTGGTGCTGATCTCTGTGATTGGATCCATTGCATTTGGAGTACGCACAAAAGTTTCGACGCCATCATGGTGGTACATACGGCCTGATGACACAGATATGAAGTATGACCCCAAGAATCCTGGATTGGCAGGCCTCCTGCACTTGGTCACTGCACTCATCCTTTATGGCTACCTGATTCCAATCTCTCTTTATGTTTCAATTGAAATTGTGAAGGTGTTACAGGCTCAGTTCATAAATAATGACCGTAAGATGTACCATGCAGAGACTGATAGGCCAGCTCATGCACGTACATCAAACTTGAATGAGGAGCTTGGGCAAGTAGACACAATTCTTTCTGATAAGACTGGAACTCTTACTTGCAACCAGATGGAATTTGTCAAGTGCTCAATTGCAGGTGTGGCTTATGGTTGTGGTGTCACCGAAGTTGAAAGGGCAACTGCCCGGCGACTTGGGAAGGACCCCCAGATGTTAGAAGAATCAGCAACTGAAGAAGACAGGAGTATGGGTGCAAGTATTGAAATGATGCCCATGGGACACACAGGGAGGCTGCCAGTGAAGGGCTTCAACTTCAAAGATGAACGCTTGATGGAGGGGCAGTGGATAAATCAGCCCAATCCAGAGGTCCTTCAGATGTTTTTCCGGATTCTTGCAGTGTGCCACACAGCCATACCTGATGAGGATGATGTGACGGGTATGGTTACTTATGAGGCTGAATCTCCTGATGAGGCTGCCTTTGTGGTTGCTGCAAGAGAGTTTGGGTTTGAGTTCATGAAACGTACACAAAGTAGTGTTGTCATACAGGAGCCTGGACCCAATGGAAATCCAATACAACGGTAATGGCACCCATCCACTCAGTAAATATTTCTAAATGTCTTGTACTGCTACTTCTGTACTTCTACTCTCTTGAAGTAAGTGAACAAGTCAGGTGTGTTCTTGTTTTTCAATGGGGTGTGTGAAGAAAAAATGCAAAAATTGTATTTTGATCTGAAGATTATTGCAGAGAATACAAAATCCTGAATCTCCTGGAGTTCAACAGCACTCGCAAACGCATGTCAGTAGTGGTGCGTGATGAAGATGGCCAAATCATCCTCATGTGCAAGGGTGCTGACAGGTTAGCTACCCTTATGCTTGAGGAATCTATCATCATTTGAAGACTTTTGCTAGATGCCAGCGCAATTGAAGGTCAAAGGATGATTTAGAAACGTTTTTGAAACATGCTGAGATGTGAAGGTCATGTGTTCTTCAGTGTGATACATGAGAGATTAGGGATTGGAGGCAAAGCCTATTGGGATGCGACAAAGAAGCACCTTGCAGGGTATGGTGAGGCAGGATTACGTACGCTGGCACTGGCTTACAGAAAGCTGGATGAAGCTGAATATGCAGATTGGCATGTCATATTTATGAGGGCGAGAACAACAATTGGTAGTGAACGTGATGAACTGCTAGACAAAGCTTTGGAAATGATAGAGAAGGAGCTAATTCTTGTTGGTGCTACTGCTGTTGAGGATAAACTCCAGATTGGGGTGAGTGTGTTTCTTCAAGGTTGACTGAATGGAAGTTCAGAAAATGCTTTGCTTGAAACTGCTTTTTCCTGGATAGAGTTCACATTAGGTTGGAACACTATTTTCTTTCTGATCTTGAAATTTTGGTTTGCATGACAGGTTCCTGAGTGCATTGACAGACTTGCACAGGCTGGTTTAAAGATTTGGGTGCTAACAGGTGACAAGCAGGAAACTGCAATCAACATTGGGTATGTGAAGTCGTTCATATTTGATACTTGCAAAAACACTGATCCATAGTACTTCTAAGAGTGGCACTCACGATGAGATAATATTGGCTGTCTTTTAGATCAGTTGCACCTACAGTTGTGGTATTGACTATTCTGTCACTGGCATTTCAAAATAGTTGCTGGTTTTTTGCTTGTTTATTGAATTTCTGCTGTTCTTTTGTGCAGGTTTGCTTGCAGTTTGCTGCGCCAAGGCATGAAACAGATCATTATTGGTTTGGAGAACCCTGAAGTATTTTCAGCAGAGGAGTTTGGAGACAAGGCACAAATTGCTAAGGTAGGGAGTTAAACATGACTCAGGCATCCGGTCTCAATTCATGTCATTTGAATCCACCTCCTTCATTTATCACAAAGGGAACTATCATGAAGAATATATCAAGGATTTTATACTTTCCAGCAGTGACAATTGAGCTTCTCATGGCATGACTTGATGTTCTTGTCAGCTCATGAGAATCCTTGTTGTAAGTTGCCAAAATGCATTGATCCCACAGTGTCATGCACTATTCATTACTGTGAATCTCATGTTACAGTAAGTCACTGTTTGCTGCTGTTCAGGTATCAAAGGACAGTGTAAGGCAACAAATCACAAGTGGTCAGCATCAAATTGGATTGGATTATCAAGAGGATGAACCGCATGCATTGATCATTGATGGAAAATCTTTGATGTATGCCCTTGATAATGATATGAAGAAGGACCTGCTCAGTTTGGCTGTGCAATGTGCATCTGTGATTTGCTGCCGAGTCTCCCCCAAACAAAAAGCCATGGTACACTAGCAACTTTCTGTATTTTTGAAAATTTCAGTCTCCAAGAGGAGACCAGTCTGCAGAATAATGATAATTTCTGTTATCATGATTTCTTGCAATGAGTTGAGCTTTTTCAGTACAGATTGTAATATGCACTGTTTCCCTTGTTACAGATCACAAGGCTTGTGAAGGAGGGAACAGGAAAAACTACACTTGGTATTGGTGATGGTGCCAATGATGTTGGCATGATTCAGGAGGCTGACATTGGAGTTGGTATCAGTGGTGTTGAAGGGCAACAGGCATGGTTCTGTTTTTCTCTTTGGTTCAAACAGTTTTTGAACATGGCTTTTTAGGGGTGTCAGTTGTGTGTCAAATCTTGTTTGTAGTCGGCAGGTTGACCCTGCTGACTAGTTTGATGGAAATTTTGCCACTATGACATTGTCAGTGAAGTAGTGTTTGATGAAATTGGGTGTGTGCAGGCAGTGATGGCCAGTGACTTTTCAATTGCACAGTTTCAGTTTCTGGAGCGATTGCTTGTTGTCCATGGGCATTGGTGCTATAAACGCATCACTCTCATGGTATTAACCTCCTTCCACTTCGCAATCTTTCATGAATCCTCTAGAAGACACCTATGTGCTTCCACATCACAGGTTGTAGCTGGTGGTAAATCATTGTGAATCTTTAGTTTCCTTTGATCTGTGTGCTTCCTAGGACTTGGATAATGGGATTGGTAGGTGAAGAAATAAGCAGTGAATGTGTGTTCTGTGGTTGTTTGGGCCTGCAGATCTGTTACTTCTTTTATAAGAACATTACTTTTGGGCTCACCCTCTTCTATTTTGAAGCCTATGCAAGTTTTTCAGGGCAAGTCCTGTACAATGATTGGTACTCATCACTGTTCAATGTTTTGTTCACATCACTCCCAGTCATTGCATTGGGTGTGTTTGAGCAAGATGTCTCCTCCCGAGTCTGCTTACAGGTTTGTGCTCTTGGCTTTTACTTCCACTGATAAAAAAGTTTTCATTCGTTTATCACTACAGCATGTCAATTGTTTGGGGGGGGGGGTTTGTGTAAGAGTGCAAGGAATGTTACTGTCATGCAGGTGCTGTGACTATTGATGGTTGCTAAGACTCTCTTGTTGAGAGCCAGGAACTTCTACTCATGCTGGAAGTTATACATGGAACATGGGTGTTATGCAGTTTCCAGGTCTGTATCAGCAAGGGCCCAACAATGTGTTTTTCAAGTGGCGTCGTATCCTTGGCTGGATGATGAATGGTGTCTACAGCTCTCTAATAACCTTCTTCTTTGTTGCTGGTGCATTTGAGATCCAAGCATTTCGTAAGGATGGGCAGTTGGCAAGCATGGAGGAGATGGGTGCTGCCATCTATACTTGCATTGTGTGGGTTGTGAATGTGCAAATTGCATTGGCCATCAGCTATTTTACCATAATCCAGCATGCGTTTATTTGGGGAAGTATTTGGCTTTGGTACATCTTCTCTGTTCTTTATGGCATTCTTGATCCCTATTATTCCACCACAGCCTACGAGGTTCTGACCGAAGCTCTCTCCCCTGCCCCCTTGTTCTGGCTTATGACAGTTCTTGTCCCTGTGGCCTGTGTTCTGCCTTATGTGATATACCAGTTGTATGTGCGCATGTTTGCCCCAATGGATCACCACCTCATTCAGGAGATCCACCATCAAGAGAAACACCTAACTGACCCTGAAATGTACAGACAAGAGAAATTGAAGTCTCGTCAAAAGACAAAGATTGGAGTATCTGCACGGATTGAAGCAAATGTACTTCAAAGCATGCTTCAATACACCAATGAAGACAGGTTTAATGATCATCTGGCACCCTCAAACAACTATGAGATGGAAAGCACACTGTTTGAGACATGTTAGAGTCAGGTGAGTCAACCGTAGGTAATCAGAACCCTGGATGTGGCCTGATAGTGAGGTTTTATATGTAATGGGGTCTTATTGAACCCACCATGTATCATAGAGAACATAGATTTTGCCCAATTTTTTACCAGCAGCATAGTGATTCTTTGTGAATGAATAAGACAGCGTTGATTGATTGAGCAAAAAGTAGACTCTTTGCTCAACATTTGCTTATGCTTGATTTCATTCCATTCCCACCATTTTGTGAACTTGTGTCTAGTGACAGTTATGCGTGTTTTTGCAAGCTTAAAACCCCTGATTCCACTTCCGTGAGTGCTGAGGTTCAATGCCTGTGAGACAAATTTCCAAGACAAAATTCTCTTTGGCAGTTTTCCTTTTGGTGTGCAAATGGATTAATCAATCAAACAGAAATGGATTAATCAATCAACGACACAGACATCATAAACAAAACTTGGGCACAAAGTACTCAAGGAAGAAGATCACAATCCTTGAAACTCAAAACCATTGTTACATGTCAAAAAATTAGGTCTTAAATAAAACCTTTGAGAAAATATAAAACAAATCAAATCTTGTGACTTAATTGTGACTAGGACCAACATTTGACAACACCTTTGCAAAGCATGACCAGAAATACCTTTAACCCCTAAACACTTCTTAACCCCAACCCCACTCAAAAGCAAAAAAATTAGTGAAGCTTCAAATCCGACCTTGGGTAACACTTGCCTAATCTTGTATGAACTCAATCTATCCTTGCTATCACCTCATCTTTTGGTTGACATTTTTATCAAAGGATTATTAGTTTGTAAAGTTTGAATCTAACCATTGGATTCGTAAGTTTGATTCATGGATGTGCAAATTGAACCAAATTTGTAACTAAGGTTCAAATAGAGGCAAAATGCTTGTAAAATCAGCTTAGGGGTCAACATAATCTGAAAAAATTTAAGATACACTATTCAAAACATGAACACTTCTTTTAACATGCAAAAAAGTTACCAATCGTTAATCCAAATCAATGATCATCTGTATATTTGAGCTTCACATCTGTTGCGCATTACTAGTGATGATAAAATATATTTAAAAAAAAAAAGTTTTCATATGGTTTTCAATAATTCAACATTATTTATGTCAATGTTAGATTTAAATTAAATTAATATACATTTCATGGACATGAAAAGACACATAGTAATTTGTTTTTTCATATCCATGTTGGTGGATAGGGTGAAAGAGTGAAACAATTATAAAATAGAGTAGTTATTAGAAAAGGTGGGAGAGTGTTATTTTTGAAATTTAAAAAAAAATGGTCCATGGACAACCATATGAAAGATTCCAGAAAAATTCTTCATATATCAATTTCGATTAGTCATCAATGGAATTAAAATAGATGTTTGTTTTGTTTTGTTCTACTTTGTTTGTGTGTGACCACGCCTTAACCCTCAAAAATCATCAACTTTTGGTACAGTTCAAAAGCTCTCTACTCAATGGTGGGCATGGTGATTGTTTGTAAATTTTTAGCAGAAATGATTGAATTTAGAGTGATTTTTGTCATAAGAAATTAATTAAAATTTTCAACCAATCAAAATGTTTTTTCATTATACTAACATTGAAGTTCACATTTGCCTCTCCATATCAAATGAGAAAACACATTTCTTTTCTCATGTCATGGAGAAATACATTGAATTTTTTTCATTTTGGTCATCCTATTGGACATCTTCTAATTTAGCCATCTCAATTAATTAATACCTTTTCATGTCACATGAAAAAATTGCATTTGCTTCTTCATCCCATGGGAAAATGTATAAGAATCTCTCATTGGCCATTCTATTTTACCACATTCATTATTGACTTCTCTATTGATTTTTTCATATCCCAAATCTTAACACTTGGGGCCAATGACAAACTTGAACCAATAAATTTTTTTCACTGTTTGAAAATATTTAATGAAAATTTGTATCTTTTAAAGCATTGAGGATGATCTCACTTGGGCTAATTGTGCGACCACGGTCCACTAGTGAAAACACATGTTTCATAATCAATAAATAATAATGTGAAAATAAATAAAACACCCACAAATTCTTATTCTCACAGTAGTGAGAGAAACATGTCCACCATAATTAAAACCATAATTTATGTGTGAGGAAGATGTCCACAATTTCTTACATTAACATGTTCAATGTGAACACGCCACTGTGTTCACACTCATATGAATTTGGCTGTGTGTGAACTTAGTATTAATTTGGCTTTGTTCACACTCACCGTGAATTTGTTTGTGTTCACACTCACATGAACGTGGGTCTTCATGGGATGATCGTCATCCTGACTTATCTGGAAATATCTGCGCAGGCGAGTGCGAGATTTTCTCCTCCTCATCTCGCACGTTTCTTCAGGCAATTTGAGAGCTAGATTGTTTGTTTTTGCAGCCAAATCTCAAGACCCAAAACGCACAAAGATTCGTGCTTTCAGGTAAACTTGAAATGGGTCGAAGAGAACAAGGAATGAAATTTCCGGAAAGCAAGGAAGTTGGTGTTTTAAGAGCCTGAAAGAGGAATTCGTCAATGATCTCTTGTTGCTGTTGTTGCTGTTGCTGCTGTTTGTTGTTGTTTTTGCCAGAAGCTTGAATCTATGAACAGTCATCAGCCAGTGATCTCTTGTTGTTGTTGTTGTTGTTGTTTTTGGTTTTTGCAGGTGTTTTTTAACACATCATTAGCACACAATATGGTGGGATTCACAGCTTCACTGCTCAGCAGCACCAGCAGCAGTCATCAAGCGTTTCTGAGAAGTCCGTGATTGTCGAGGAGTGTTTAGTGAAGAGACGGAGGTTGTGTTTTTTTTGTTTTTTTGTTTTTGGTCCTGTGTGTATAGAAAAGATGGAGGTTTTTGTAGCAGCGAACGGTAGCTCATCAGTATCTCCACTCTCAATTCCTTCCTCATGTGTGTCTTCTTCGGCGGCAGAGAGTTGTAACAAAAAGTCTCCCAATGTGTGTGTGGGAGAAAACAACCGGTTAGGAAAGAAGCCAAGTTGGTCTGCTCTTGTATTCTCGTCAAGGAGGGATCGGAGAGGAATGATGGGTATGAAGCATTCGAGAGAAAGGGTGATGGGGGTGGTGTTGGCGGTGGCATCTGATCCTCAGCTGCAAGGTCTGTCAGGGGTGGTTGTGACAGATGATGCTGTACCCGAGGGTCACAGGGGTCTTCACGGGTTTCTTTACGGAGATGCAGGTGCCGATGTTCACAGCTCAGGGTCCAAGGAGTTTACAGGGAGAGAAGGAGAGGATGATGGAGATGCGGTTCTTGTGTTTGAAGATTACATCCTCCCGAGAGAGAGCTTCAAATTCGCTGGGGTTCTAGCGGTATACGACACTAGGCAACTGTTGCAGTACGTGGGTTACTCAAGAAACGTGGTCTTGACATTGAAAACCTTAAGGGGGAGAGTCGGCATGGAGCGATGTTGCTCCGTAAGGGTGAAACTGTTCACGGAGGCTTCATTGATCACTCGAGCTAAGCTTGAGGAGGAGAAGCAAAGATGGCTGGATGCTGTAGGGTTTATCCCTCTGGGAAACTCTTCTGAGAAAGAGCTCTGGGAAGGAGGTGGCGGCAGCAGCTCCCTTGGAGTCATGTCAGAGATCCAAAGGAAAGAATATGAGGAGAAGAAGCTGAAGATGCGAAAAGCCATGGGAGAAAATCTGTTTGATGCAGTTGAGGAAGAGGATGATGATGCCCGCACTCGCAGACTCAAATTTCTTAGGGTATGCACCTGGGATTTTTTCTCTTCACATAATCTGGAATCTTTTCTTGTAAATTGTACTACACTTGAACTTCCAATGTTCCATCTTTTGTCATGATGGAGGTGAAGCTCTGATGCTTTTTTGATTGTTGTGAGCTTGCTACTTGTCAATGGTTTGTTTTGGTTTGGGGTTTTTCACTGTAATCTCATGGATGTAGTTCATCATTCTCCTAAAGACCATGAAGAACAGAAGACAAATTGCATCTTCGACCTAATTCTAACACTAGATCTGAAACTCTGAATCTGACAGGCAACTGAGGGGGATGATTGGAGCAGTGTAATTGACGGGCAAACAAAGGAGACATATGAGACACCCATCCCAACAACAGAAAATATCACAACTTCAAATGCCACTAAAGGATCATCATTAACAAATGGGGCAACAACGGTTGCTAAAGAGCCTGCTGCAGAAGTGGTGAGCCCTTTCTCAAACCCTGCAGCTGCACAACCTTCAACAGGAGGAACAGGTGGGCTCTACTCGGCAGAAAGTTATGAGCTCACCTTAAAGAATGTGGATATGGTGCTTGAGGAAGTGCGCCCGTACCTTGTTGCTGATGGTGGCAACGTCGAGGTTGTAGGTGTTGCAGACGGTGTCATTTCTTTGCGTCTTCAAGGTGATTTTCTTTTTCCACTCACTCACTTCTACCTTTCAGTGTGTGAGGAGGTTCAGCAATGTACATCATCAGGGGGTACCACATTGTTGCTGAACGACAGCCTTCACTTCCATGTGGCGGTTCAGCATTGTATAAGTCTCTTGAGTGCTAGCCAACATCATGACCAAGTCTTTCCATTGCCTTTGGAAAATGTGACGCAAACACAGGATGCAGATTTTGTACGATGGTTTGTCCAGATTTTGGGTGGATTAATTATATACTTATCTACACCCACTGTTGGGAGTTGATGATGTCAGTAGGTAGTCATGGCAGCTCACCACTGCCATTTGGGATGAAGGTGATGATGGTCTGACACTTTGTGAGCAACTCTCATGAGGTTATGACAGCACTCAATGTTCTGTTAGCTTCACATTGCTGTTGTGAGGATTTCTCTGTGATGTCATAGATATGTTTTATATCATTATGAATGGCTGATTTCTGCATTGAGAAACCACTGAGAACAAAGGTGTTATGGTGTGTTATGTAGGTGCATGTGGCACATGCCCCAGTTCCACAACCACAATGAAGATGGGTATAGAAAGAGTCTTGAAGGAAAAATTTGGGGCAGCAATGAAGGAAATTATCCAGGTGGACAAGCAAGACATTGGTGCCAGTGTTTTGGTATGCTCCATTTGTCGTTATTCATTAACTTGAAAGATTGTCAATTCCTGTTTTGATGTCTTCTTGGCTGGTACATCCACAGTCAGATTTTGTCAGGCATTGATTATTCTATTCTGGGTTCGTTTTCTTAGGTCTTATGATTTTCACCAGATTTTTTTTCTAGTCTCTTTTTGTACTTTTTATCAGAAAGCATTTGTCTTTCTAAACTTGGAATCTGGCATTTGGAAGCTGTCAGAAGTATCCATGTGAAACACGTTTAAGTCTGAAGGTGGGTTATAAATGGCAGGCTGTAAATGCACACATTGAAATTCTAAGGCCTGCCATCCGCAACTATGGTGGCGTTGTCGAGGTGATATCTGTTGACACAACGAGTGGTGAGTGTCAGGTCCAGTTCAAAGGACCTGCTCCTATTGGCATGGGAATCCAGGCGGCCATCAAGGACAAGTTCCCTGACATCAAATCTGTAGTGCTAGTAGCACCACCTTGATGAGATCCTGTGTACAAAATTTGTGACCTTGAGAATGTTGTTTGGAAACAATCAATTTTAGTAGCAAGTCGGATTTTCTCTCCATTTACACTCTGTTCCAGTCTATAGCATAAACATGAGGTTCAAGGTCTGGGACACAACACGCATCATGTGGTTCTGCAAAATAAAGAGCTCTGATTCTATGTTTTTTACAAGTGTTGTATGTTCTTCTATCAAAACCCTTGTGGAAAACAACTATGAATTCTCTGGCACATTCATGTCCAGAAGTGTCTACTATCCCCATTTCTTTCTTTCTGTTTGATTGCTATTCTTGCTAACACTAAGTTATGTTTGTTTGTTCTCATACACTTTGCCACCAAGTTTCAAGGGATTCAGAGCGATGACCACCACCACTACTACTATTATAACTACTACTACACACTGGAGCCTCACTATGTAGCTCTTATTTCCTGACCTTGAAAGTCTGAAGAGACACACCACCATCATGCTTGATTCCCAATCTGCTCTTCTTAACTACTACTCTTGGCAGGATTATCTCAAGTCATAGCTTTGCAAAAGCACTAGCAGAAATTCTTGTCAGTTTCTTTCTCCACCCACTTTGATTTCCCTCTACCCCCACACCCCAACCACATAGTAGACAGCTCCTTTTTTCCAATGAGTAAATGATTTCCAATGAGCAAATGAGAGCTGCAGCTTAGTGTATCTTTGGGTGGTGAACATTGCACAGCAAAGATGAAAAACCTACACAACAAATAGTGATCAGAATCCTCTATTTGAGTTTCTTCTCAATCCTGTTGTCTGATTGTCAACTTCATCGAATCCAATGCTCGAGTGCCTTCTTGATCCTGATGGTTGAATTTCAGCAGTTGTTGTTTCAGGCCTTCTTGTTGGAGATTCACCATCAGGTTGCATAGCAGAAGAAGATGAATTCCTCCTAAACCCTGCTGCTGATGATTGTTGAGGAGTTTCAAGTTCATCAAATGCATTCTGTGAATTCCTCCTCGATGCTGCTGCTGCTGCCACCACTGCTTGATGAATTTGTTCATGAGTATCAAGCATACTAGATTCATCAGCAGCAGCTATAACACCACCACCACCACCACCAGTGTACAAGTTCCTTTCAGGTTCATTGAACACAATCTTCGAATTCCTTCTCGAACCTCTTGAGCTTGTTGTTGTCCCTTGAGTTTCAGAAAGTGCAGCACTTGATCTGAGATTATCAACTCCTCCAACAGCAAATCCAGTATTATTTTTTGTGGACTCCCTTCTAGATCCTCCTGATGATATTGCTCTACTAATCTCAGGAGTCTCAGATGACCTCGAATCGTTGACATGAGAGCTCCTCTTCAATCCTGAGACTCCTTGCATTTCATCAAATTCATTCCTGCTGAAAGTCTCCCTTCTTGATGCTGCTTGAACTTTAGGACTCTCGTCAGGATTCATAGTACTATTGGATTCATCAAGTCTAGCAAAGGAGCTCCTCCTTGCTGCTGCTGATGCATGAGTTTCTGGATCATCAAATCCATTTCTTGAGTTCCATCTCGGCCCTTGCATTTTCTCAGGAGACTCATGTCTACTGGATTGTTGATCAACTCTTCTCACATTCGGAGAATTCCTGCTTCCTTGAGTTTCATGATCTTCACCAAATGATTCTTCACTAGTTGTCCTTGAGTTCCTCCTTCTCAACTGTAAGTCAGGACTATTCTCAGTCCAACGTCGTTGCCGACTGGATTCATCATCATCATCAAGAAGTCTCGCATGAGAAGAAGAAGAATTCCTTGACCTTGAATTTGTCCTTGACCTTGATTTTGTTCGAGTTTCTGGTATTTCATCATCAAATCCATTGTTCCTGGAGTTTCTTCGTGCTGCTTGTTGAACTTGTTTTTCAGGCATTTCATCAGATGCATCCCTGAGCCCTACATATGATGAACTCCTCCTTGACATGAACCCTGATGGTCCTTGAGCTTCTTCTTCTTCTTCATAGTCTTCAGCCTCATCACTATCACCTTCTTCATTCCTGGAGTTCCTTCTTCTGGATGCTGAGATTTGTTGTTGTTTTTCAGAGGTTGCAGCAGCAGGTGCACTAGATGATTCATCAACAAATCTTGTGTCATTGGAAGAACTCCTCCTCCTTGTTGTTGAGCTTGATCTTCTTCTTTTTTCAGTTTCATTGTCAAGTTTAAATCTGTTCCTCGAGTCTCGTCTTCCTGAAGATGCTTGAATAATTTCAGAACTCTGTGGCCTGCTGCTGCTATTGTTGCTGGAGTTGTCAAACACTGGTGCAGTTGCATGTGAATTCCTTTTCAATCTTGAAATTTCCATATCCATTTCATCATCTACTTCAATCCTTGAATCTCTTCTTCTCGATGCTGCTTCAGGACTTGCATAGAAGATCTTCCTCGAATCTGATGCTAGAGCTTCATCAAGTTCATCAGCATCATCATCATCAAGTTCATTTCTCATGGAGTTTCTTCTGGATATGCGATTCATCTCATGACTGTCATCAGCCTGCCGAGAAGTGGTGGATTCATGTTGTAGTCTGGCAGATGATGAACTCCTCCTTGATCCTCCTCCTGGTGCTTGCGTTGTTTCAAGTTCATCATCAAATTCATTTCTTGAATTCCTTCTTGACCCTGCTGCTGCTCCTGTTGTCACCTGAGCTTCAGGTATGATATTAGACCAACTGGATTCATCAATTCTGACATATGAATCCTTCCTTGTCTGTGGCGATGCTCGGGTTTCTGGATCATTAATAGACTCCTGGATCTTTGAGTTCCTTCTTGAGCCTGTGACTCGCATTTCTGTGGGGCTGCTATCAGGTCTATTACTGGTTTCATCAAATCTGGCATACGAACTCCTCCTTGATCCTCCTCCTGATGCTGCTCCTTGAGTTTCTGATTCATTATAACCAATCTTTGAATTCCTTTCACTTCTCATCGACCCTGCTGGCATTTCAGGACTCCTGGACCTGCTGGATTCTTCATTGATTCTTCTGGCATGCAAACTTGTCTTCCTTGAACCCCCTCCTGCTGATGTTTGAGTTTCATCATCAAATTCATTCCTCGAGTTCCTTCTTGAACCTGTCACCAGAATTCCAGGAGTTTCAAGCTGCCGAGTCACAAGCCTGGTGTTGCTGCTGGTAGATCCATCAACAACTCCAGCAGCATATGAACTCCTCAATGCAGATGCTTGATTTTCTAGTTCCTCAGATCCATTCTTCAAGTTCCTTCTCGATCCTGGCACTTGATTTTCAGGAACATCGTGGATTACAGGAGTGTCAAGGCGACATGCCTCAGGATCTCTAGTATATGAACTCTTCTTCTTCTTCAACTCTGCTGATTGAGTTTCACCTTCATCAAATCCATTCTTTGAATTCCTTCTCAACCATGCTGTTGTTTGAAGTACTTCAGCAGTTGCAAAATCAGAGTCATCAGCTTCAGTTTTCAAGTTTTGTCTCAATAATCTTGTTGCCTGAATTTCGGGAGTTTCAGATTGGAGTTCATCATAAGCTTTGATTCTTGAGTTCCTTCTCGAACCTGATGTTGCAGCAGCAGTCCTGATGAGGTCAAGTTCATCATCATCATCATCATCATCATCATCATCAGGTACAATCTTTGAACTGTTCCTTGTGAACACTGTTGCTGTAGTAGTTTCTATAGCTCCAGGTCCATAAGGCACTTGTCTTTCAGGGACTGATGATGATAATTCCTCTTCTGATTCTTGTGAATGTGATTCTACCATCACCTCAGCAGCGAGCCGAGCAAATTTTCTTCCTGAACTTGTTGCTGCATTATTTTCAGCTTCATTTCGTCTACAATCAGTGTCCCCAGGGCCATGTCTCACTGTTTTTTGGAATGTTTTCCTGCCTGCTGTATCGTTTAATTGTTGCACAGATTGATTATTTTCTGCCTCCTGGAGGCTGCCAGTTGTCTTCCCACTGCTCAGTATCTGCTGCTGCTGAGGTTTAGTGATGAATGGTTGTAATCTTCTTGCAGTATCCTGATCAGGAAGAACTGGCAGCAGGGAAGTGGCAGATTGAAGCTCTGTTTGGTCCACAGGCTTTGACCTGAGGCTATTCAAATCAGTCTTGGGTGTAAACTTCAGCTCATTCAACTCTGCATTCATGCGCAGAATGTCACGAGTCTTGTGAGCCAATTCATCCTGCAAAAAACAGGTACAATTCCTCATTCATCAAGAGCAGAAAAAAGAGAACTATCTATGTGGGCATGCATGCAGGCAGAGAAGGTCACGAGTAATGTGCAATGCATTCTGCAAAATGGAAACAGATATATTTCCTCTTTCATCAAAGGAAGAAAGAGAGAAGTATCTGGGCATGCATGCATGCATGCTGAGAATGTCGTGTGTCAATTCATCACAGACATAGGTAGATACAACTCCTCACATGACGAAGCTGTTTGAGACGTGCAGAGTTTTGGCCACACAACTTAATTTTCTCATCAACAGTGTTTTGAAGAAAGCATCAATCTGAGACATTTAATGAATGTGCCTGACTTACATTCTGTTTGCTGTTATGCTCCAGCAAGTTACCCAGTATGTCGTAAGCAACTTTGCCACATCTTTGCTTCTTTTCCAACTCCAATGTCACTGAATGTTGCACTTGAGACTTCTCTTCAACAAAAGAGCACTCAAGCTGCAAACCAAAACAAAAAGTCTTAGATGAAAAAGTTATCAAGCTAAACCACACTATATGACAGCAATCTTGATACAAAATACAATGTGGATTGATGATGTCAGAAAGCACATAGCAAGAGATGAGCTATACTAGATAGGGAGCATGCATGCGGGCATCATGCTTACGCATGAATGCAAAGAGAAATGGAAATTGCAGAATTGCATGGAAAAAGAAGACTTGCAAGTGTGATGGTGTCAGCCACTGGGATGAAGGAAAAGCTGCTGTCAGGATTCTGGACACTGAATTGCAATTGCAGTTGGTCCAAGTATTCTTCTACTGCCATCCCCCACTCACCTGCAGCAATTGCAACAAGCTCTTCTGAAGCTACACCACAAAAGCACCCCAAGAATGTCATCATCTTTGTCTGTAGACCAGGACAAAAGTACTCAGAGAAAAAGCAAAGCAGTTAAACTACGGTAGTGGTCTCTCCAAATGATGAGAGGAAAGTACCATGGAGAGTCCATGTATCACATCCATCGAGCACTGACATAAAGAAGTGTCTTGGATACCATGTACCCTTCACAAACAAGTTCTGCAGATCCTTCCTTGAACTACTGCTTTCATCATTATGGAGCTGCAGTTTTACATATGTCTCATTGTTTGTTAATGCCATTGCAGAATCTGCTTGTTGCACAAAAGCTTTTTCTTGCACATCACCTGATCATTGATGCCTTTTTTTTACTATGATATACAGGGGGGGAAGAACACAAAATACAGGCAGCTATAACATTTGCACCCTTTCACAAAACGCTGCCATGATGAGCTTCACACCCTTTCACTCATTGGTTTTCTTTGTGCTCTCCTTCCCATCTGGTTTTCCTGATTGCACCGTGTCCTGTCTCTTCATTGTATCTCTTAGCCTCATTGTTTCCTTTGGAGGAAGCTGTATCATCTTGCTCAGTAGCAGACAGAAAATCTGTATCATCTTGCTCAGTAGCAGACAGAAAATCTTGTATCTGAATGCAGCATGCAAAGTCTTTCAAGTGCGTGGGACTCTTGCAGACTTTTGCACTAAGAGGAACCTCATTGTTGTGAGATGGAGACTGGTTCAATTGGAAACAATGATCTTGACGACGACCAGATGAAATCACACATACTTGTCTGTTCCAGACATCACACAAACAAAGGTGCAAGATTCCAGGAATTCTGCTGCAAGTAACCAGCTCAAATTGTGGTGTATTGCTGCAGTTTTTTACTTGCAGTATTGAAGTGTGCAACATTTCTATACTGCAGGTATGATTCTTTTGCAACCAATACCAGGGTTGTGAGAGACAGAGCCTGTAGTAGTCAACATTCATCTATAAAAGTTGCTATCATGCCACACAGCAAACCACAGAGTAGGAGAATGCAACACTGGACTCGTGCTCAAAACACCACCATCTCATGACAAAGAGAGTGCATGTTTGTTCATAGAATCAGAAATGCTCTCTCAGCAAGAAGATATGCAAGCTTCATGAATGATATTGCATGTGATTTGCAGATCCAAAGAAATGCATTCCTCATAAAGGAAACATCATCAAGTGGGCCTGTGGTTGGTGCAGAGTGCCTCTGCATGTCTAATTGAGATCTTGCTCCTTGCAACATGGCTGCAGAATTTCTTGTTGACTGGGAAAACTGTGCAGTCCATCAAAAGCTTCCCAATTTTGAGCTTTTATTGTGAATGGGAAACCTCATAAACAGTTGCATTTTGTTCTAGATTCACCATGTGGCAATGCAAATGTTTAGCCCAAAATTCCATTAAGATCTGCATCTCCCTTCTGCTGTTCACCATTGCATGATCCTTATCAAGTGTGTGCAGTTGCACATCCATGGAGGTATGAGCTTTCCTCAACCAATCTGCTGATCTAAGGACATCAGTCCTGTGAACAACCTTGTCTTGGTTTCCATGAGTCATCAGCACACTAGTACATGCATTTTGCTCACACATCACATCAATTTGCTCAGTGCTTTGCAGGAAACTTTCGGGCAAAAGTGAGGAAGAAATGGCCACCACGCTTCCCAAGCGGTAAGGTCCACATGCTCTGAGAGCCATATCCAAAGCTACTGTTCCTCCTTGCGAGAATCCAAGCACATGAATTCTGTCTCTTGTCCACCCACAGTGCGAGGTAAGAGCATCCATCAAGAGATTCATGAGTTTACTGGTCTCCTTCAAACTCAAAATCCTTCGAGTTTCTGTTTCAGTAGGCTGGATCAGATTCCAATTCTCATCAAAAGCTGTGAACCATGCTCGACCATCATCAACCAGTTCTTCAGGAAATACTATAGGTCCGGAAACTGCAAGCGTTGCAGTCTGTGGGAGCTCCATTTTTTCAGCTAGCGATGAAAACTTCTTGTGGGTGTCCCCCAAACCATGAAGCAGGAGGAGTAGGTTCTCGTCTATTCCATCTGCACTCTCTTTGTAAGCAAAATCCCTGAGCTGTGGAGGGAAAAGATCCGGTTTCGGTGCCCTCCTCCTCCTCCTCCTACTCTTCATTGTCCCCACTCCTGATTCCCCCACCACTTCTTTCAAGACCACGTTTCCTTGTCGCAACTTCTCCGTTAAAACATCTCGATGAGCTACTGTAACGTCTCTTTCATCTCCGACTAATTTCTCGATTCTCTGGGCTTCCGATGCAACGGAACTGCATCTGAATTTGTGGGAGTGACGCCAATGCTTCGATTGGCATTCTACATCGCAATAAGAAACCGACTTACATCGTGAGCATCGCCGATTTGCACCGCTTCTTCCGCATGCAGCACATACACCCATTGCTTTTTCTCTGCTTGTTTGTGCACTTCAAAGTACTAATTCAAGCTCCATCCATAGACGACGACGACGACGACGAAGAAAAATCTCAAAAAAATCGCACAATCATTGAGTTCAGCAGAATTTGCATTTACCGAAACACTAAGAAAAGCTCCAACATTACAACAGTCCGAGTCTATCCGCATCCATTTCTTCGCCCATCTTTCACGAACAACAGCTTGGACAAGCTCGTGAAGGAGCTCCAAACCCTAGAAGTCTAACCCTAACCCTAGCCCTAAATTCTGCCTTTGCAAAAATTTATCTCTCTTCACAGGGAGACCACACAGTAAATAATAGGTACTTTTAAAGGCACATTCACACATAATATTAAGTCAGTGTTAAGTGAAAGTCTAGGTGGCACCCAATGTTTAAATGGGTGATTGTTTAATATTAAGTGAATGTTAACTTAAGCATAAAATCATTGTGGTAAATAGGTTTAGGTCCCAAATGACTAGCTTTGGCGTTCGAGGACTTAATACTAGAGTCCTTAACTCCAAGTGTGAATGCACACCTTTAGACACTTTTTTAGTAAAGCAACAAACATGGGATGTGTCACACTGTGACCTTTCCATTTACATTTAAAAATATTTTAAGGTAAAAGAAGAATTATGGAAACTCAAATATTTCACCATGCAAAAATATAATCTTCAAAAAATCCTTAAAAGAAACCAAAATCCTCCAAAATATTATTATAACTCTATTATAACTAATCTCAAGTTTCAACACAAGCCAAAATATATCATCTTTCAAAAACCCTCATATAAAAATAGACCTATTATTATTATTATTATTACCTAGGGGCCAAAATCCATTAAGCTACTATACTCTATAATGAATCTAAACTCAATATCCTTAAGGGCCTTGGTAGTAGGCAAGGCCAACAAAACCCTACTACACCTACAAGAGGATGCTAACTACCTACCTATTTCTTGACTCTATTAATTAGGTTGTTATGAGTAGGTACCTGTTCCTACTATTTGTTGATACTTGTGGACCCCAAGTATTATTTTTATTTTTGCAATGAGTCACTTTGATTGGCCCCCTCACAAAACAAATTCAAAAAACGCTGAGCATTTCTCAGAATAGAAGTCGGTGCTCACAAAGTAGTAGAAACACAGGAAGTGCTTTACTTTGACCTACCTTTTATAGGTTGTGATAGTTCAATTTTGGCTGAAGTGACTTCAACCTCTCAGTAAACAAAACTGAATCAAAACCAGGTCTCATTTTTGGAACTGGTTCTGAAACTGGAAATGGTTCGGGGTTACATTTATGTGTGGAACCGAAATCGAAATTAGAATTTTTCACCGAAAAAAGACTAGAATTTGAGGGATAACTAATAATTAACCATTGGTTTCAGTCCAAGTTATCCAAAACCAGGTCTGATTTTCACAACTAGAATTGTTTTAATTACTAATTTTTTAAAGAACTGCATGTGAAACCAGATTCCTGATTTTATTTTATGTGAAATTGGAATTGGAATTGAATTTATTTATTTATTTATTTACTTATTTGGAACCAGAACAGGAGGTTCTTCATCAAAGTCGAGAATCACCCAACAATGGTTGAAACCCATGACATTGGTGCGCATACATGGGCCGCCCACATGTGCACTATGTGCCAAATCAGGTCAACACTCAAGCAAAGAAGAAGAAAAACTCTTGTATTAAAATTTATTAAAAAAAAGAAGGCATGGATGAGAACTTGGAACCAGCGACACAAGAAGTACAAAGGCAAATAAAAGCACGAGAACACATGTCACCAAAGAACATAACAATCGCAACACCAGCAATACACTAATAAAACAAGGGATGTGTCACATTGTGGCCTTGCCATTTACATTAAAAAGTTATCTTCAGGCAAAAGAAGAAGAATTATGGAAACTCAAATATTTCACCATGCCAAAATATAATCTTCAAAAAATCCTCTAAAAGAAATCAAAATCCTTCAAGATATTATAACCCTATAACTAATCTCAAGTTTCAATACAAGCCAAAATATCATCTTTCAAAAATCCTCATATAAAAAATAGACCTATTATCTAGGGACCAAAATCCCTTAAGCTACTATACTCTATATAATGAATCTAAACACAATATCCTTGCCGGCCAATAAAATAGAAGGCCATAAACTAAAAAGCTGAATACGTAGGGCATAGTTTGGCTTCACGACATAATTGTTGTTCGAAAGGGAGTGCACTAAAGATGAGAAATAGCAACATGTGTAAAAGATAAAGTAGAGACTTTTTAACATCCAAAACACATCCACTATCGTAGCTTATTATTGGATGTTTTTTCATGAGCACGTGAGCTACAACAAGCATGGTCACATTCAATGTATCCTCAAGTATCACACTAAAGGATGTGATAAAGAGGTCTTTGAACCTCCACAATGCATATGCAAAATGAAGATTCTAGGGTTTGTCTAAGGAGATGGAAGGGACTAATTGAGGGCTATGGGTTTGGAGCCCCAATTATTAGCTAGCCTACTAAATAATAAGATATTGAAATTTATTATTTTTATGGTTGTTATTTTAGTTACTTTAAAACTTAGAATATTATCTTTATGGAAGGTTTCCCCTAATCTTGTGCCCAAGCCAACAAACCATCTTACTTCTTTTTTTGCAAATTTTTTCCCCGCTTTTCAATTGCCTTTCATGTGACAAGCATTTTTGGGGTTTTGCCTTTCATTTAGCCTATGATAATTGCAAAACAATAGCCTACCATTTTTGGCCTAGGTCAAAAATGGCGCACACATGAATTGTGGGGATGGAGTCATATACATGGGGTATTAACCATCCATGTGTATTCGTTGATTAGTTTGCTAAAAAATTGTGAAAAAAATATCGGTGGTGGTAGTGGTGGTCTTATATCTTAAATTGATATATCATCATCACATTCAAATATCATAATACAAGGGCAACTTTCACACATGTCTATGAAATATTAATTTTGCAAACTCATTTCAAAAATAAAATTATTCTAAAAGGATTTTTCATTTTCCTTCACAAACAATTGTTCTTTGAAATTTTATTTTATTTTTGAAATTTTCAGCAGTTTTAAACATAATATAATTTGCCCCATAGCCACCAAGCTACCATGGTAAACATATTGTTCCAATACTATCAAAATAGAGTTGAAAATGCAAGTGATGAAAAATTCAAGTTTTTTAAAGGTTTGAATAGCCTAAAAATGGAACCTTTAAAAAACTATTTCTTAACATGGAACATAAATTTTGGATATGGTAAATTGAACAATTGATTATTAATGAATTTTGATTCAAACTTATGCAAAATTTCAAATCGTGAATCATATTTTATATATTAAAAATTTATTTAAAAATAATCCGTATTATGAGATGATGTTAATTTTTACATAAGAAAAATTTGGACATGCTTTTCAAGGATACATAATTCAACTTTACAGAAAATATTGATAGAAACATAATCTAGATTCTATATTTAAATGGTGCCAAACTATGCATAAGACAACTTTGCAAGCTCGAGCTTGTTCCATGTTCCAAGGTAAAAAAAAAAAAAGCATTTGTTGAAAACATTCAAAATGGAAAATTAGCCTTTCCATGTCCCTTGCATAAGCCAAGGATGTGACCACTTTGATCATCACTTTCTTCATATTTTTAATAAAAAAAACCAATTCCATATATTAAACCCAAGACTTTCCCCGCACCTTAAACCTTTTATCACTATTTATGTACATTAGATCATAAACCATACCTCAAGCCTAAACCTTAAACTAGTCACTCTACTTTAGGCCTTAAACTACTATAGTGACATACTAAAACCATTAAAATATTAATTATTTTTTAAGGATGTGAGAAAAAAATTAATTGTTTGGACCCTTTGTGGGAAGACATTTTGCGAGAAAATAATAAATTTTGGTAAAGATTGGGTTTTGCCATCTTCCTTATTCTTGAAGCCATATTTCATTGAAAACTAGAAAACACAAAAATTTAATGTACCAAATCCTTTATTATCAACATAAGATATGGTGACTTGATGAAAATCTAAATTCCAAATTGAAAAAAAAAACCCATGCACAAAAATCTTGATTAGTAAAAAGTCATAAAAAGGAAAACAATAGTAACAAAGATTGGGCTCAATCAAGTTCACTTCAAACTATGAGTCATTTAATTAGAATCATAGTGTTATGACCAAAATCATATTTAATCTATTGTTACATTAAAACACCATGCCACACACCTCAAACAAATCCAAACCAAGTTCAACTACGTAGTTCAAATAGGAAAATAAAATATGATCATTAATCAGAACACGAAATAATTTATTGACAAATTTTAATCCAAAGGTTTGATTTCATGTATTTTTAATTTACATTTGAAACCAAAATTTTAATTGAGGAAAGACAAGGAAAATGACCTAGGTTCATGAAAAATCATAGAAAAAATAATATACATTAGTAAAATTTTGCTTTACTAGGTTATTATACCTTGTAATGGTATGTCATTGAAATTTTGTTATCAACATAAGTTGTCATTATTATAACCAAATCTGATTTATATATCATAAATCAATTTAGCCTAGGTTCTTTAGTACCCAACTCAATCAAGGACAATAAGCATGATACTTAATCACATCATTCAAGAGTAGGTAATTGCTTTCCACAAATCTTACCCCAAATATTCAAAATTTTGATAGTTATTTTTTCATAAATTTATTTTATTGTGTGTATTGAATTTAAACTTACTTAGATATTTTTGCCATTTTCTAATACCTAAGTAAGTTTAAATTCAACACACACAAAAACCATTTTCTTCCTAGAATGGTTAGGTGAAAAAGGAAGAAAATGATTGTTGGAGTGATTTCTTTGAGCAACTTGGCCCAATTGTTTCCCTAACTGGCCAACAACAATTGGGCCTCACATCCCTTCCTTGAGCAAACCAAGTTGCTTGTGGAGAAGGGGAGTTGGGCCCATCCTTTCTTTGGGGAATTAGTAAAGAAACAAATCTATTCCTTGAAGAACTTGAATGTTGTATTATTTTTACTTATATTCACCAATAGTCAATTTGTGTGAAATGTTCTAATTTTTTGTAAAATTGCAAACTAGATGAAAAGCTTAAGCTTGAAACTTGGGCACAAAAATTGCATACTTGGTGAAAAATGACACAATAAATTTGATGGTGCAAATTCATGCATTATGCAACCTTCTAAAATTAATTCTAAAATGGTGCAATTACCTCATTTTGCCTTCCTCGGGGAGGAAAGGTGGCCAAGTTCCCCAATTTTTCATTCATTGTACAACTTTCCAAAAACTCTAATGCATCTCAAATAAATTGGTTGTTAGTGAAGACACTAAATATATTAAAAATGGCATCTAAGCTCCCTAGGCAGGTGTGGTCAAGTTCCCTTTGGAAAAATGGTAGTTAATTGTTGAATAATTAATTTAATCTAATTTTTCTGGTTCAGCGCTTAGGTTTTTTAATTTATAATTTTAAAAATAATAAACATTAAATTTATTGTAAGGGACATGCAGTTCAAATAACTTGCACTTTTCCCTTCAAGACAATAAAAGTTCAAACTCTCTTAGTTACACCTTTTTTTTTTTAATTCAAAATTTTGATAGATTCCTAAATAAATTTACAAAAATTTCAATAAATTAAAACATAATTTAATTTATGCCAAAGCCACCAAGATACTATGGTACTTGTAGGGCCAATGGTAAATAATTCATCGACTCAAATCAAGTTGATTGGACCTTGAGGAGTTAAGTCAATTACATGTAATGAAAGGAAGTTTTTTTTAACAATGTATTTATTCGTTGCTCACACAAATCATCCGTCAAACCAAATCATCAAACTTGAAACGTTAAATCAATTACACTTAATGAAAGGAAATTTTCTCTTGAAGTCATTTATTTGTTACACTTCTCTTAAAAAACATTTCCACCTATGACCTTAAATGTACATACCACAAGATCATGATAATGGACAAAGTGATTGCCTTAAACTATTGAAGGCGTTTCAAATGACTTCCAAGCACCCATCTAATTCCCCATGAATTTTTTCTTTGTCCACACATTTAGAACCCAAAGATCATGTGCACTATGCAACACCTTGAGGTTTTGGTTGTGCTTTGGTCTAGCTTTAATGTTTGTGCCAAGAGGCAAAGCTTTGTTTGCACTCATGCTTTGGTCATGCAAAAGAGCTTGCTTGGAGGGCTTGGTACCCTCCAAAAACATTATTTGTTATCATATCTTGAACACAACCATACAATGCAAAAGTTTGGCACCCATGCATCCTCTAGTTTGCTTTCAAATTTTTTTGTGTGACATCCCTTATCACCATGATTGTATTAGTTTATGTTTTGGAGCATAAGGTATTTCAAGCCTAAACACATTTAACAAAATTATTCAATTTGATTAAATATAAATTTAATTCAATTCAAGTTGCATGCAATGTCATTCAATATTTTCATCCAAATTTTTCAAAAAATTAATTCATTTTTTCTATCAATTGATAATGCACAATAATGTGGAGCCCAAATTTATTATAGTCATTGTGGATTGTCATGCAAAAGAACAACTTATGAAAGGTAAAGTAGTTATAATGAACATAATCATTGGAATTATTCTTTGCTAATTTCTAGCAATTGAAACTCCTAAACATCACTTCATTTAAAAATTTTCATTTAAATTTCATTTTTTTCCCAATAAAAACAAGATTTGTTGGTTAGTGAGTTAGTTTTAAGATATTATCATTCATTAAAAAACTTAATTTATAAAGGTGCCATACTTTAGTCAAATTTATTATCAAATATCACATACTTATAAGTTGTATTATCAAATATTATATGCCTTTCCATGTCCATATTAGTTAGTTAGGCTCAAAAAAGGTAGGTATGAACAACACAAACATAAAAACCACATTTTTTAAAAATTATATAGATTAATTATAGTGCCATATAATTAGGTGTTAAATTATAACATGCTATTCAAATCTTATAAGATATTATCATCCTTTTTTTTAATTGCTAATTAAATGCCATCCCTTTTAAAAGCTTAACTTATTGTGCTATCCAAATTTGATAAGATATTATCATCCCATGTTTTTTTTGGAAAGAAAAAATGTTGCTTTTCACCAAAAAACTTAGGAAAATTTAGGAAAATTTAGTTTTTCTAGTATAAATTTGATTAAATTTACTATTTTTTTTCACAAAAAAAATAAATGCCAACTTTTCAATATCACAAAATTGAAAAGAAAAACCCTGCCATCATCCGTTTTAAAAATAAAGTATTAATTTATAAATTTTTTGAATTATAAATTATATAAAGTGGCCACTGCCATACCTTTTTAATTGTTGATAACTTTTGCTATTGTTTCAGTTAGTAAGTTGTTGTTATGTAGTTGTTGGTTAATAGGTTGGTTAGTAGGTTGGTTAGTTAGTGAGTGGCGATCGCGTCTCTTTGTGTTCCACTTCGCGAGAGAAGAGATTCTCTGGTGTCCATTGCTTTTTGCTCGGTCTCCAAAGCTCCACACCATCGCCCTTCCCTTGCGCCTTCCTTCCTTCCTTCCTTCCTTCCTTTCTCTTCTCTTCTCTTCTCTTCCCTTCTTGCGCACACGTAGACGTCGGCCCACTGACCTTCCTCACCTCCTCATCTTTCCCAGTGACTCCGACCCCTTCTTTTGCACGTCACCGCGTTCGTTTTAGACTGCTTTTCTTAGCTGTTTTGTTTTTCCTGCTTTCTGTTTGTCTCTGGGACCGCACGCGCTTTCTGTTGTTTCTTTTGTTTCCGAGGTGCTCAAAGTGTGTGCGTGTTCCCCTCCCCGCCCCCCCCTGCTCCTTTAAAAGGAATTGAGGACGGTTTTGATTTTCTACTGTGTTAAAGATCTGATTTGTTGTTCTCCTTTTTTTTACTTCTCTGTTTTCAGCAGTTCCGGGTTGTGGCACTGTGTGTGAATCGTGTGCGGAAGGAAGGAAGGAAAGGAAAGGAAAGGAAGGGAAAGGACGGACTGCGTCCTAGTGTGAGAATTGCGACTAAGGATCTTTTTTTGCGAGCTAGTTTCTCTTATTTTCCGCAGTTTGGATCTGTTTCTGGACTTGGAAGGTAAAATCGGCCAAGGATTCTCGGGCGTTATCTCAGGGATTCGGAAGATCAGAGGTGAGGTTACTCTTCTTAGCTTGAAGTTTTTTTAATTTTACGTTTGTTTTCTCTTTCGGCTGGGGTTGTTGAGGAATAGTCGCATGTTGAGAGGTGTGGTCAATTGTGAAACGTATCTGCATCTCAACTGTCTAGCTAGGGTTTCAATTTTGAGGAACACGGCTCTTTGCAGTTGTGTCTCAGAGTCAGTGTACAACTTTGTATTGAGGATGGCGGGTTTTTGGTTCTCTCAAACCGACTGACAAGTGAAGGAAGCTTGTTCCCTTTCCCCGTTCCTTGAGGATTGTTGAGAAAGGATTTACAAAGAAAGAAGGTCGGTATGTCATATGTTCTCATCGTGTGCTCATCATGTCACATGTGCTTCTTCTTCAGTGAGGTTTGTTTTGGAGTCTGACTTTGCCACGGAATCACCAGAGTATAATTATGGTAGTTGACGTTATTGCAACTTGGTTAGGTATTGCAGGAAGTTACGGAAGGACGCAACACAGAATTTTTATTGTAAAATTATTTCTTTCAGCTAAGAAGGAGGTATGGCAACTATGGGGCTCGTTTTCCGAGGACAACCCACAGCAATTGACCTTTGCTCAGGAGCAGTGTCTGTGCATACAGTAATCTCCACCTCAAAAAATGGCAACATGGGTCTTGCTTCATCTCCTCCCTCTTTCGTAAGCAGCCAACCAGTTATTCCCATCTGTCCAGTCCTACAAGCTAGAAATTTGTCCATCTGTGTTAGAACTATCTCTTCTTCTGCCACCCTCCAAAGTTCTTTCAACTCATGTATAGATAGTCTAAGATCTTCTCCAAGATCAGCAAGAAAGCAGAGAGTTGAGCATGGGCTCACTGCACGAGGGTTTTCTATGGAGATAACAGAGGAGGCACACGATATGCCATTTGAGAAGAACAGGAGATCACTTGAAGTGTCGTACTTCACAGAGTCTAGTCCCTCACCAGCCCCTGAATCATCACAAAACAAGGCTGATGATGTCTCGCTGCATAATCCTCTTCTCCGACTCCAACGCATGGGCTGTGGATGGTTAGGAGTTGTATTGGAATGGGAGGGAGTGATTGTGGAAGATGACTCAGACCTTGAGAGAAAAGCATGGGCTGCTTTGGCAGAGGAGGAGGGAAAGAGACCACCTCCAACTTTCATCCTCCAAAGGGTAGAGGGGATGAAGAATGAGCAGGCAATTGCTGAGGTTCTTTGCTGGACCAGGGATCATCGGCAGATGAAACGACTGGCACTGAGGAAGGAAGAGCTTTATGAGGAAATGCAAGGTGGGATGTATAGGGTACGACCTGGGTCCCGTGAGTTTGTGGAGACATTGAAGAAGTATAGCATCCCTGTGGCCATGGCTTCAACTAGGCCAAGGAGATATTTGGAGAGAGCGATTGAAGCTGTTGGTATGGAGGGCTTCTTCAACGTAGTGCTTGCTGCAGAGGACGTGTATAGGGGAAAGCCCGACCCGGAGATGTTTCTATATGCTGCAGAGCAATTGGGTTTTATCTCCGAGCGCTGCATTGTGTTTGGAAACTCAAATTCAAGTGTTGAGGCTGCACATGATTGTTGCATGAAGTGTGTGGCTGTGGCTGGGAAGCATCCTGTCTACGAGTTAGGAGCTGCAGATTTGGTGGTTCGGCAACTAGACGACCTCTCTATGGTGGACCTTAAGAATCTGGCAGATTTGGATTCTCCAGAGTTTCAGACCCCTGAACCTGAACCAGAGATGGAAGTTGAAGAAGAAATGCCTCTTCCTCGGGTTGCCACGATGGATTGGTAGCCTCACTTTGGCTCTTGCCCTTCTTGCATAGGGCAAGTCAGGACACAGCAGTTTAATGAGGTGTAGTCCAGGAGATTTGATTCAGGTACTTAGTGTGGAGTTCCAGAAAAGCTCATGTAAGGAGCAAAATCATTTCTGATGAAGTAAATTATCTCATGTGCATAGCTTTCTTCTTTCTTAAATAGGCTAGCTAGGTGGAATGGCCCTTCTGCTGTAAATACATCGATTAGCAGAGGTCTCATTGGCCCCTTCTTTTGTTAGCCTGCCTGTATGTATTGAGTCCGTGGGACAAATGTCAATTCAAGTTCTTCAACCTGTCAGCAACTGACAGTCATTCAGAAATGGTTGTCTTAAGAAATTTGGTGCCAGTTTCTGAGCATCTTCCCTAGCTCTTTGGGTAATTTCACTCAGAGGTGGATTCTTGTGAAGCTTTTCATGAGTTATGAGATACTACTAACTCTTGTGAAGCTCTAGTCTGCACCTAGTTTTGAGAACAACTCTCAGTTCAGTGGGCCTGACCAGGCAAACTAGACTCTCAGCCAGGAAAATGTGGTTTGCAATTGCAAAAATTGAACACATGCAGATTAGTGTCAACTCTCAACCATAATGTTGTGAAACACATTGGCAGGTTGGATAGCTTGAAGAAGAACAACCTATCAGGGGATCTGAACTCAGGTATGGATCTGGTCCAGTTTTGCTTACACACTGTCATGTGTTCACTGTAGACTAGTTGGGAATCCAAAAGCGCTTGTGGGTTCCACATGAAAGAGGATTTCTGGTTAGATTCTTGTTACTGGGTCCACTGGCAGTTAGTTTTATGGTAGTAGCTTTTTTTTGTCAGTTTGATGCCAATCCATGGTCCACTTTCTGAACCTCTGCTGGAAAACTTGGGCATGGAACAGTTTGGGAGATTGGAAGGCTGCTTGGTCATGCAGCTCAAATCTGGAGAAATGCACCTTTTGGAGCTGTAGCAGAGAAGCTTCTGCTCTTCAAGGTACAACTGTTTTGCTCACTGTTCTTGTCAATTGGTCATGCCTTACAAGTATTATACCTGTTGTTGATGAAATAGGTCGCATGTTTGGGGACATGAAGAAGGACATGTCAAAGAGAGCTTGACAGATTGAATTTGATCAAGAGACATTTCTTGCAAATTGGACACCACAATTTTTGACAGAAACTGTGCAAAAGTCCGGAGTGAAGAGTGAATCACTTAAAAAAGGATCCGCCCTTATTTTGAATTTGATCAAGAGACATTATTGCTTGCAACTGGACACCACAATTTTTGACAGAAACTGTGCAAAAGTCCCAACTGAAGAGTGGATCACTTAAGAAAGGATTCGCTCTTATTTTGTACCAGTTAGAACAGTTCTTTTCCTTCCTATATAACTACAATTTGTATTTTCTGCCTTCTTTGCATGTCATAGACATTCTGATTTGTAAGCGCTGGCTTAAATCCTTCAGCTTGTTTTCACTTCTCTCCCGACACTACTTGCAATCTTCCCGAGTCCTCCTTCATCCTCTCCTCACTTCTATTGGTGTTCCAAGTCTTTTAACAAAATTAACTCAGTTGTGTTTGTTTGTTTGTTTGTTTGTTCAGAGACACATAACACCTTCAGATTTTTGAAGGTGAAAAATTTCAGAACAATGCATGAGAAAGAAAAATTGTTGGGCAGCGAATGTATGAAGGCTCACTGTGTTATACCAATACATCAATTTGCTTGGAGTTTTTTTTCAAACTAAAAAAGGGGAAAATTAAAAAAATTGCCCAAAAATTTCAACTGAAAGTGAATTCTTTTACCAAAAATAATTAAACCAATAATAGCATCCAACATTATCCATTGTAGATGCACAATTTATGACCATTTAGTTGAAATATCATCCAACAGTTTCAATTGGGAATATATATAATTATTTTCAATTTATGAAAGAGGAAAATTTATCAAATCTACCCAAATTTTTCACAACTGAACTGAAAGTGAATTTTTGTTTTCCAAAAGTAATGATCCCAATAATATCATCCAACATTAACCAATGAAGATGCACCCTTTTATTGCAATTTTTGATTAAAAATTTCCCAAATGTCATTAAAATAGACCCAATAAGTTTTCCAATAATGAGACCGCACCCTTTATAATATAACTATTAACACAGATAAATAAATTCTCACAAAATATCAATTCATCACAAATTAGTTTGGTAGAATTTATTTTTTAAACTATTTTTTTAAAAATTGTTTAGAGGGTTTAGGGTTTAGGGTCCATTTAATGCTAAATTCCTCTTGGGATTCTAAGCCAATGGCACAACATCAGAAAATTGAAAAAATGTTTTTCACTGCCTATCACCCAACAATTTTCAACAGAAAATTAATAATTATTTATCTATTAAATAAGCACTAGTAACTATCATCCAACAGTTACCAACTCCAAAACTTTCATCCACGAGCAAACAACACATTCGTTGAAACGCTTCCTCTCTTCTTCGTCTCTTTGTTGCCTCTCTCGGCTGTTGCTTCCTTTTCGCTGCTGGTGCGTGGTTCGTGAGCGGCGATGGCGATGGCGCTGCACTCTGTTGCGTGCAATGGCGCGGCTGCAAGATCTGGTATTTTTTTTTTGGTTGCAATTTTCCTGGAGGATGTATTTTGCGTCAATCTTTCTTCTGAATTTTTTTCTATTGTCTAGTGTGTGGTTTTCTGCAAGAGTCTGAGCGTGGTTTATCTTGCTGCTTCTTTCTTCCTGTCTTCACTTCCGCTAGTTGTTTCTTCTTCTTATCCATCCTTGTCTGTGGAGTCTCCCGTTTCTTTTGAGCTCTTTTGGCCACCAGAATGTGCTGTGGAGTCCCGTTTCTTTTTATTTATTTTGGCCACATGAATGTGCTGCGGAGTGCCGTTCTCATTTTTTCTCTACGAAGATCTGAAAATCCTCTGATGATGCCCTGAACAATGGCATCAAAGGGATGAGGGAATTGTGAGCATTGAAAACATGCTGTCTGTGTCTGTGTAAGGGCAGATGAAGGAACTGTGCAACTACAAAATGGACCTCAAACACAAGATAGCATTATCCCAGTGCTGACACTCTCTGAGGTCTGTTGAATTTTCTGTTACAGTTGAGATTAAACGCAAGGCCATTGCCTTGCAGAATTCTGACAGTTTCCCTAGAAGTCTGTGTGCTAGGAAACTATGGGAGGTTTTAGATTTTTGTTATGGGGGAGCTGCCGAGATGGATTTCCAGTCATTCTGATATCAGGAATTTCCAAAAGATTTGTCATTTCTCAGGTCATTCTAGCTGGAAGTATCTCTCAAACTTTTGAAGGAAACTTTGGCAACAATGATGTGTGAGGAATCTAGTCCTGGAATTGCAGGTTATGACAAGACTACAGGAAGAATCAAAAGCTGGGAAATACAGGGCTTTTCGTTCCATGTATTCAAGTGTGGTGGGAGCCATTACAACAGATGTGGCAGCCATGGTGATACCGCTGGATGATCACATGGTGCATAGAGGTCATTCTGTCTTTGATACTGCTGTACTCATCAATGGGTGCGTTAAGAACCTCAGTTCTTCCTTATTGAATATCCTACTTCAGTTGGTGATGTGATATAGCTCATGGAATATGTCTGCATGAGCTTTGATGACAAATTTGGCAATCTTTTTCTCAGCTATCTGTATGAGCTGGATGCTCATCTGGACCGCTTTTTGAGATCAGCAGCAAAAGCCAAGATCACACCTCCTGTTGACCAAGCAGCCATGAGAGAGATTTTGCTACAAACTGTAGCAGCAGCACATTGCAGAGATGGGTTCCTACGCTATTGGTTGTCCTGTGGTCGTGGAGGGTTTGAACTTTCTACCAAAGAGTGTGACCAGGCTACTTTTTATGCAATTGTGTTGGATGAGAACCATGTCGATGACAACGTCAATTGTGGGGTGAAGGTATTACAACCCTTTATTTATCTCTGTGCTGTGGTACATGGCTGAAAGAGATTGTGAGACAGCACAGTGCTTTTTCTTTCCTGCTTCCATCCATTTCATCCCTCCTTTCTGTCTCTTTGTTTTAACACTTTCCCACTTCCCTTGCACAGGGGTCTGATGGCATAATCTGCCTCAGATGTGACATGTGGGTCTTACCTTAGGTCTCATGCTATGAGTGTGAAGAGTTGCCATAACAGAGAGATTTGTCAGGAAAGATTTGGAGAATTTTGTCACAGAAAGAAAAACCAATCAACATCTTTATTGACAAAGTGCTGGGCAATCTGTAGGTAATCACAACCTCTGTGCCCATCAAGCCCCAAGATTTTGCCACCATGAAGAGCACCAACTACTTGCCAAATGCTTTGGTTCTGAAGGAGGCGGAGGAAAGGGGTGCCTATGCAGGCATTTGGCTGGACAATGAAGGTTTCATAGCTGAGTGCCAAAACATGAATGTGGCATTTGTGAGCAAACATGGAAACCTGCTGGTCCCCTCCTTTGAGAAAATCTTGTCAGGATGCACTGCCAGGCGAATTTTAGAGCTTGTGCCACAGTTTATTAGAGATGGTGCAGTTCCAGGTTTAAATGGTATTGAGATGAAAAAAATTAGTCTGGAAGAAGCCAAGGATGCTACAGAAATGATGCTGATAGGAAGTGGCGTGATGATCGTGCCTGTTGTTGCATGGGATGACGAACCTGTAGGAAATGGTAACTCTGCCTCTCCTTGCCCATCTCCCCCTCCCAGCATGTTGATGTAATGTTTATGTCAGAATTTAAACCAGAGCTTTCCTGACAGGTTGGATCATGAACAATAAGGTTTCATAAAAAAGATTATTGTATCTGATGGAAACTTTTGTGGTATATCTGCAGGCAAACCAGGTCCTATTACATTAGCACTGTGGCAGTTAGCTAGGCAGGACATGATGGAAGGCCCAGCTGGTATTCGAACAGAAGTCAATCCTCAAATTTCTGGTTGACAGAACCTTCCTTTGCAAATGTACTCCTATCTTATCACATTTTTTCCTGCATCACCAACTGGACACCCAACACAAATGGATGTCATTCAGTTACAGTGTGTCACCAAACAGAGAAGTTGAAGTGATAGCCAATGTGGCCAATGTGGGCACTACAAGGTGGTGTGTTTCTGTTGTCTGTTATGTATCCAAATTGGTGCATGAAGATCTGGACCTTACAGATGTTCAAGCCAAAGTGCAAAAAGTGTTGACATTCATTTATTGGTAACAACAACTCCAAGAGCAACAGTGGTGGATGCAAGATTGATGTAACTGTTTTGAATGTCTCTGCAGTGCTATCCAATATCATGACTGAGTCCACCCATTGCTTCCAGAAACGGGACAGCAACTGAGGATGCAGATGTGCATATGATAGTTTGCTGAAAATTTTAAGCAGACTATTATGTACTGATCTGTATCCACCATCAGGAGCTGATGAAGTCTGTGGCCATGGCAGCTCAAAGATCTACACCCACCACCAGGAGCTGATGAAGTTTGAGGGCAGCTTGAAGTCATTGCTATTCATAACAAAGGTGATGGTCACTACTTTGTGAATGATTGGCGCTCAATTCTGTGGTCACCTCATGGAACAACAATCACCAAACTCGTAGGTGGAACCTGCTACCTATAGTAAATCACTGTACATAGCAAAAGGTTACCATGCATTTCACGCTCCACATACCATACTAGTAAAGCTCAACAAAAAGATGTGAGGTTGCAAATGGCACCAATTGTTGCACAAAAACACATTCAGTGAATTCATTTGCACAAGTTTTAATTTTCCCTTGCTCTAAAGAAATTTGAAAATAAAAAGAAGAATGAAAGCTCAAGAAGTCGTTCTGGTTATCATCTTCCCATTTGAAGTTTAAGTGGGGGAAATTTTTATTTTTTTTAAATCCATTTTTTTTTGTAGTTTGAAATCAAAACAAAAACATTATGTACACAAACGTCTTTGGTGAATAATCATACCACCTTTTTGTTCACATTAAAAAAAAACTATAACATTGAGTATTATAAGGATGTTCCCATCTTTTATTCTCATGATGTTCCCATGATGTGCCACTAGAGTTCCCATTAAGTTCCACTCCGTTTGCATGGCTTTCCTACTACTTCCTACATTGATTTCATGCCCCCTCCATCATCATTCACTAAAGCTTGTCAGGCCTGACCTACCCAAGGCATGATAATCATTACCAAAGTTGTGTGAGCTAGAGCCCCCCACCAAAGGCCCCAAGGTACCAAAGTACCATGACAAAGTTCATCATTGTTTTTAAGTTTGTAGAAGATTCCCAAGTCCAAAACCTTAGGGTATTTCAAAAAATTCTAATAGATTCTTTATTTTTCTTCACAAAATTTTGTTCTTTGCAAAAAAAAAGATTTTTTTTTTGAAATTTTGCAACATTTCTAAAAATAAATTATAATTTAATGTGGAAGCTGCCAAGGTACTTGGTACTATGGTATCTTTGTAAACTGCTACCCTAATAATATGCCCTAATATTGGAACTCAAAGACAAAGCCAAAAACCTTATCATAATCATAAACAATGAACATGTATGTGTGGTTTTTAGTTTTTACCTTCACACAAATCACTTTGAAAACAAGAATGGCTAAAGCCTTAATTGACACCCATATTTTGGGAATGCCTTTGTCTTGAGGCTTTTACTTTTCAAATTGCCAAAATCTTATGATAACTTCTCAAAGGTAGCCAAGAATATAGAAGGATTCTGTTTTTTTTTTTAATATTCTATTTTCATATCTAGTATGTAGCCAAATTTGACTAAATTATTTTCTGAATGATTGCCACTTTGGCTACATCACAAAATCCTTAAAAGAATACCCTACATGTATGTAATCTAGTGTTCACATAGTTGGGTTTGGTAATGGGTATATTTGGTCACTCACAACAACAAGCAATTAATTGATAATCGGGTCATATCATATAGTCATTTCAACCGGAGGTGAATGTATTTGGGAACTTTTGATCTTAATGCAAAAAATGTGTTTGATAATTGCAAATAGCCCTTTTGCATTTTGGAGCCCCAATTGAGCAAACCAAGAGAACCCAATCAGGGTTAGCTAATGGTATATTCAAGTGAATATGCCTCAAATAGGTACGCCTTAAGGGCCCATTAGCCCTATAGACACCATGCTATCACTTATTTGTATTCATGGATTTTTTTTTAAATATTTAAAAGGGCTTTTGAAAAGCAGTATGGCATAGTGAATTTTTTTTTCAACAAATATTGTAATTTTTTTCAAAAAAAAAAAAAAAACATAATTGGGAAATTTTTGGAAATTTCTAGTTTTAAATTCGACTAATTTTGCTAATTTTTTGGGAAATTTTAGATATCGTAAAATTTATTTATAGAAAAATTAAATTAAAATTTTAAGAAAAACAACCTGGTAGGTTACTATGGCAAAGAGATTAGGGTAGGTGTCATGACTTGTGGAGCCGTCGATCTCGGAAGAGACGTGGATTGGGAGGATCGTGTCCGTCTGTGCAGGGTAAGCATTCCTATCTTGCCACAGTGTAATTTGCTCGTCGTCTTCATCGTGTCTTTGTTTTTGGCAACTTGCAACGACCGAAGAAAGCGACGTGTTTTTCTTTTCTGTCTGTTTGTTTCCGCCCGTGTTTTCCGATTCTCGATTTCTTCTCCCACACATTGTTGCGCCAGAGATAGACAGGAGGTGAAATCTCAGTAGCTTGCTTTCCTGCTGTTTTTTTCTCCTCTTTTTCTCCTTCCTTTTTCGTGGTTTGGAGCGGGGAACTTCGGTGAGCATTCATCATCAGTTTCTTTCCTTTAGTTCCATCTCTGTACAGGTTGTTGAATCGAGAATGTTTTCTTTTCTTTTGGTTGACTCTTTCGCTTGACGGGTTTTCTTGTGTGGTTTTTTCGGGGGTGTTCTTCCGTGTGCAGTCGATTTGATGACGATAATGGGGACGGTTGCCAATGGAGCTGAGGCAGGAGGCCCGAAGAAGACAGCAGAGGGAGCAGTGGTGCGTGACATTTCTTCTTACAGTCCTGTTCAAGGGTGCAGGTTAGAGCACAAACCGCCTCTGCCATCTGTGTTTCATTCTAACTTCAGGATCTCTCATGGGCCGCCTTCGTCGGCTGCTGGCAACGCCGCAGAGATCGAGAAGCTTTTCCCGTGTCTCTTTGGTCAACCTTCAGTGCAACTGAGACCGAGTGAAAGAGCAGCGTATAACGCGGACCAGAAGCTGAAGATCGGGGTGGTGTTATCTGGTGGTCAAGCTCCGGGTGGTCACAATGTTATTGCGGGGATCTTTGATTACCTTCAAGAGCATGCCAAGGGAAGCATCTTGTATGGATTCAGAGGTGGTCCTGCAGGGATTATGAGGAACAAAGTGGTGGTCATCACGGAAGAGTTCCTGTTCCCCTTTAGGAACCAGGGGGGTTTCGACATCATTTGCAGTGGAAGAGACAAGATCGAGACACCGGAGCAGTTCCTGCAAGCAGAGCAGACCGTCAAGACTCTGGACCTGGATGGATTGGTAGTAATAGGAGGTGATGACTCTAACACCAATGCTGCGCTCTTGGCAGAGTATTTCAGGTCCAGGAATCTGAAAACTCATGTCATCGGTTGCCCTAAAACCATCGATGGAGATCTGAAAAGCAGCCATGTGCCAATAAGCTTTGGATTTGACACTGCCTGCAAGATTTACTCCGAGATGATTGGCAATATCATGGTGGATGCAAGATCAACTGGGAAGTATTACCACTTTGTGAGGCTGATGGGTCGAGCAGCATCACACATCACTCTTGAATGTGCTCTCCAGACACATCCCAATGTTGCAGTCATTGGTGAGGAGGTCAATGCCCATAAGCAGACATTGAGGCAGGTGACCAACACAATTGCAGATGTTGTTTGCAAAAGGGCTGCTTTGGGGAAGCATTATGGTGTGATTCTTATACCCGAGGGGCTGATTGACTTCATCCCAGAGATTCAACATCTTATTGCTGAGCTCAATGAAATCCTCGCAACTAGTGTGTGTGATGAAGCAGGACATTGGAAGGAGAAACTCACCCCTCCATGTCGAGCACTTTTTGTCTCCCTTCCCCATAACATCCAGGAGGAGCTTTTGCTTGAGCGAGATCCCCATGGCAATGTGCAGGTTGCAAGAATTGAGACAGAAAAGATGCTCATCTCAATGATTGAGACTGAGCTTCTTGCAAGGAAGCATGAGGAGACTTTTGCAGGCACTTTCAAGGGTCAAGCACATTTCTTTGGGTATGAAGGTCGATGTGGGATGCCCACAAACTTTGATGCCACTTACTGCTATGCCCTTGGATTTGCTGCTGGTGCACTTCTCCACACAGGACAGACAGGTCTGATTGCATCTATAGGTAATTTGACAGCACCTTCAACAGATTGGACTGTTGGAGGAACGGCTCTCACAGAACTCATGGATGTGGAGCGCCGGAAAGGGAAATTTAAGCCAGTGATTAAAAAGGCCATGGTGGAGCTTGATGGTGCTCCATTCAAGAAGTTCGTGTCTCTGCGGGATCAATGGGCAGTGGAAGACTCTTACTTGTGCCCAGGTCCTATCCAATTTTCAGGCCCTACTGCCAATGACACCAATTACACACTCAAGCTTGAGCTTGGAGCTCTGGATGTGTGAGTCTAGAAGCTGCTTCTGCAAGTCTGCAATGGTCTTGCCTTTCTTGATTGTCATTGATATGCATTGTTTCTCCAACAGTGATGGGTACAACCCTCTGGTGTTTTCCTGCTTTCCCTCTGGTTTTTAGATGTTGAGATCCAAGCAAGCAAAGTAGCTGCAGTTTGTAGAAGACTGCAATTGAACCCTAGTTCATTCTGAATAACTTGAGGTTTCAGTCATGAACTTATGTGCAGAAGGCTTTGTGTTTGCTGTTGAAGCAATCCAGATGTACTAATCTGAAGCTCCAGTGGGTTACAGAAGTCTCTGAAACCTTCCATCTTTCACACATTTGAAGGCAGTGCACATAGTTGTTTGAGAGAGCCTAAGAGATCCCTCATCATTCATCATTTGCAGTCTAGTCTCGGAGTGATGATTGTGGTGAAATCCATAGTGTGTTAGCCAACATAATGATTTGAGTCTTACTGTTCCGTCCAGAAATGCTACAGAAACTTGGGGTACAGATTCTTGTATCATTGTTTGCAAAAGATTTTGAGCAGATTAATAACTTCTCTACACCCACCATCAGGAGCTGATGAAATCTGTGGGGAGTAATGGCACCTGGTCACTTTGAGTACTCGTGAAGGTGATGACTGCACTCTTTGAAACAGATATCACATGATGAACTGGTTACTTGTTGCATGACATTTGCATGTGTATAATGAGCGGTGAACATTTATAAGTTCACTTAATAATTGAATTGCAGAAGTTGGTATTTTCTTTTGGTTATTGGCATTTTTTAATCATATATTGTACAATGCAAATAAGGATTGGAAATATGTATTTTAACTAAAATTTATTGATTTTTTTAATGATTTTGTATAAATATGTGTTGAAATCATTTTTGTACAAATTTACATGTATTTTCTACTTGTTATTCATATCCTAACTAGTGTGGCCTGTGCTGGTGACCCAAGTGTGAACTCATTATAATGTAAGGTGGAAACAACATATGACATTATTTTGCAAGGTATACTTATACCCCATTGCAAGATCTTTCCAACAACACCGAAGGCACATCACAATTCCTTCTACTTGAATTGAATGGTAGACATTCAAGTGGTGCGACATTCTCAACTGATTTTTCCTTCCAAAACCTGGTTTCTTGGAATTTATTTGAATTTTCAGCAGCAGAACTCACTTAAAAATCAATATCTCCTACATTCTGAATCCAAATCTTACCAAATAAATTCCATTAAATCCTGCTCATCAAGATCTTTCCAACACACAAAGGCACATTCCAATTCTTCCAAAAAATTTAGCTACAATTTAATTTAATTTTAAGTGAAAAAATCATTCAATATTCAAGAACTTTTGCACCACAAGTCCAAATGTCATGGAACCAAGCCCATGCACCCCTCCTCGTCGAAAGCTTTCCAAAGACACCAAGAACACAATCTGAAGCATTTGAGTTCAGTGGATTTCATAAGTACAAACAAAACAAAACAAACAAACTACCTTCCTTTATAGATAGATGTTTGTAATTTTTCAATGTACAATATTTGCATAACAGCTTCTAAATGTTGGTTGCTTAACCTTTCATTCAAGCTAAAACAAACATTTTTGTCTCATTTAGTCAATTGGAGATCCTCATGCCAATAATCAATGGTATTATAATTATTAAGATCATTTTTTGAATCATTAGATATTTCAATTTTTTCATTGGTTTTGATATGAGGTAGGCTGGTGCGGTTATTGTTATGTTGGATGGGTGTATCATTTTAATTCACATTTTGTTTTGAAAAGGGTTTTGTCTTTTTTTTTAATTAATTTTAGTTTTACCATTTTTTTTGGTAAAAAATATGCCTTAAAATTATGAATCCATCCAAGAAATGTAAACATGATAACATTACATATAGGTCATGCATGTCAATTGATACATTGTTATGTGATTGTTTCAAAATATGATAAGTTGATAAAAGTTTGTATTTGATTTGGAATTTGTGTGACAAAAAGTGAAAGACAAGAGGTAATTGGCATATACTGATGTTAAAAGTTTTGGAAATATTTGATTTTACTATGTATTAATGATATTGATAGTTTCTCAATATGGGTAATATTAGTATGACATTTTTGGGAAGGCCTACTAATGTTATGTTTTGTAAAGTGTCACACTTTTGAATGAATTTGTATAAAGCAACAATAACGTTAGTAGTGAGATGCATCAAATGATCTTTTTGAATGCATTGGGATTTTGTGATTGAAATATTTTGAATATAACTAACAATTCCATTGGCAATTCTTAATTTAAGATATAGATTTTCAGTGATTATGACTTTCATTAACTTGTATGATTTTTTTAAATGTGCTACATTTTGGGTTTTATTAATGGAAATAGGTTTGTTTTATGAAGTATTGGATGTCACTATGTATCAAAGGTTTTTGTAAGCATTGATGGTAATTATAATATAACATCTTCGTTTTGATTTTATTAAAGTTATTAATGTATCATTTAATGATTGATTGTGTTTCTTAATTCATTTTGAGGAACTATGAAAATCCTTGTTCTCCATGGATCATAAAATAAATTGACATTTAAATGAGTGAATAAACATGTTGTTAGTAAGTTGAAATTTGAATATAATTGTTTTTCCCATTTTGAAGGTTTTGTACAAGAGTTGCATATTGAATGTTTTTGTTTTGTCACATTTGTTTTGTTAATCCGATGTTATTTGGGTGAATGTAGTTCTCCAATATATTTTTACCCATGACATCTTTTTGGGGTCAAATTTATTAAAAATTGGTTGAATGTTCGTTGAAAATAATGGTGTACCAATGATGGGTGGAAATTGTAAAAAATCTCTTATGAACATAATGTTAAGCCTTTTAAATGGTAGTATGTTTGATGGGTTAAAAGAAAATAATAGGAGTTAATTGTGCCTTCTTGAGTTCATGTGATTAGTCCTTACATGACAACATGAGATTGATTGAAAGTCTTAAAACAATGTTGAACAATTGTGCTTAAACAATGTTTTTATATTTTTTCAATGGCTTTCTAAGCATGAAAATCATTGGTTACTAGCTTTATTTAACATGTTAAAATATATTTCATATTCATTGGATTACTTTCAAACTTATTCAAACACTACATTGATATATTAGAAAAGCCATTGCACAAATAAAACAGACAATTTCAACATTTATCTTTAATTTATGAAACTTGTAAACATGTAAAACAAATGTTAATTATGGGTTAAAGTGGTTCATTTGGACCTTGATTTTAACTATTTTTATATCAAATGCATTATATTAAGTATGGTGCAACTTACCACTGACATTTCATCAGTGATCATAAATTGAATATCAAACTAATTGTTCAATATTGTGTTAAATTTGTTCACAATGATATGTTTATCAATGGATAAGTCAAGTAAAGAATGGATACTTGTCCCATCTATCAATGAAGTTGCATTTGCAATGTATGTTATGACACCAAAAAAATTATCATTTTTTGTTTTGAAAAAAACTATTATATTTGTGTTTTACTTATATTTGTAACACCCCTTACATGTTGCAATAATTGATTAGTGAAATTCATTTCAATAAATTTTAAAGGATATTATTAAATAAATTTCAAGCTTATCAAAGGTCATGTATTTCATGTAGCTACAAAAATTTTAAAAATTTATTTGGACTTCAAGTAATTCATGTAATTTAGGTTGTTGCAAGTTATGATTTACATGTGCATAAACTTTAAATCCCAAGATAGTGCAAGGTCTTTTTATAATATTAAAGAGTGTTCATCATGATGAGCGCATCTAGCTATTCACGTGATGTTCACATGCACCTTGACAACATCACCAATGTTGGTTGTAACAGAAAGAAATTTTCATCCACAAATAATCAAAAAATGCATAGTTGTTGCAAATGGATATGTATGTATATTTTGAAAAATGTAATAGCCACCCAAAGCTAACAAACCAACATGGCTCAAAAAAAACATGAAAACATAAGTCAAATGTGGTGGTTTTGCAATGCTTGATTTTTTAAGAAGTAGGTTTTTTTTGTTGATTTCCAAGTTTTTTTTTTAACTCATACTTCTTGGACTCCAACAATCCTTCTTACCTACGCATCATACCCCCTGCCTTCCTACTTACCTATTTCCCTCCCTACTCTTCCTACCTCCTTTAGCAATTCACTCTAGCCAGAGGACTAGAGTTGCTTAAGGTTGAGGTGAAAATTGTTGCAACTTGATGTGGTTTTGAGCTCGAAGAAGTTTATTGTGGATAGGCACTTGGAAAAAAGGAATTTGCTATGAAGAAGAGCTTGGAAGGAAGGAGCTTAGTGTGAAAAGGTGCTTAATTGATCTAAATAAGTTAAAGGTTTTTAAAGATTTTTTTAACTTTGGGTTTACAAGGACAGAGCAAAAGGGAGGAACAACAAAGAGGAAAGTTCTTGGCATGCCATGCTCATCCAACCTTCGTACTTGACATGATCAAACATAACCCAATTGTTTTGTAAATTACCATTAAGCTAAAATTGTCTCACAACATCCACTTGTTGCAACTATGTGGACAAACACTTTAACCATAAAAACCTTTTACTTGGAAGCTTAACTAGGATACATTTATCCTAGATGTAGTCATAAGGATTCATGGAAAAAAAAAATGCTATTGATGTAACTTTTAGTCTCAAGGTTGTGATTAGAAAATGTAATTAGACTTTGAATGTTTGGAAGACACAAATGAACAAATTTGTTCATCACATGGTGGAGTTTTTCACTTTTGAAGTGTTCCATTGGGGCATCATTATCCTCATTGAACAAGTGTTGAACCCTAAACATTTTGTTAACACTCAAAACAATGATGTAAAATTCTTCCCATCATGTGTACAAAAAACTTTGTTTTGGATTAATACCTTGATTTCTTGTAACGAATCCCTATCCACACCATTTGTGACAAGGTGATCATGGTTTCCAAGGTGTATGGCTACCCTCTAAAATGACTCTTATCTATGAACAACATGATACATTTGGCATTTGTAGCTTTGCACACATAATGGCATAACACCACAAAACTTGTAGACAATTGTGCATATTGGATCTCTAGGGAGGAATAGTGAATGAGCTTTGGAAGCAAACTACTTACAAACATAAGAAACCTATTGATAACACCAAACAAAGAAGAAAAAACATTTAATTGGAAGAAAGGGATTTTAGATGGAGGTCCCAATCACAAACAAACAAAGAATATAAAATAATGAAAGAAACACAGTCTATAGAAGAGCCTATGATATCCAAATAGATGTTGAAACAAATAGTGACAAGTTATGGAAAGGGGATTGGGGTCAAAAGATTATGTTTTTGAAACCAAATGGGGTGGGTGGGGTAAAGTGAGCTTCATATGTCTTTTCCATCTATTGAATGAAGAAAAGATCAAGATGTAACAAGGTTGAGTAAGAATGTAACAATTTGAAAGAATTGATTTGAAAGAAATTTTTTTTTAATGGTCACCAAAGTAGGGTTGAAAGATTAGTTTAGAATCTTGAGTAAAATCAATATGTTTACATAGGTAAGGATTTAAGTTGATCAATTGAATCACATCAACATAGGCAAATGTGAAGGCTTGATGGTTTCTTGAACTACATTTGTTGGCCTTGCCTTGGTAGGGTGGGATACAATGTGTAGATTCATTATAGAGTATAATAGTTTCAAAGGAGTTTGGCCCTTACTTTGTCAAATGTTTTATCTGTAATTTATCATTATACATATTTAAGGATTTTTTGGTTAAAAGTCAATGTGGTTGACATCCATAGGAAATTGGCAATTCTATGAAGATGAAGCCAAATTTGATTAGGACTTGAATTACAAATCTTTAATTATCTTTCTATATTTTGGGTCAAAACAAAGTCTAGGAATTTGACTATTTTTTTGCAATGAAAACCTTCAAGACCTATTAGTTTTAGAATTTCACTTTTTGAACCACTCTTTGGTGAGATTTTGCAAATGGAAAAATGTCTACTTCATCATGACTTTTACATGTCAAAAATGAAAAATCAAAACTCCCCATTTTACAATTTACTTGAAAAGTGATGAGAATGAGTAATGATATATGCCATTTTAAAAATATGTTTTAACATAAATATTTTGTCCACGGCAAGACGACACACACTATGGTTTTTTGTTGTTGTGAATGAATAAATAGTTCAATGTCAAAGGGTTTGTTAGATTCCATTGGTAGGCAAGTGAGAAAAGAAGAGGACCAATGGAATTGTTAAATTGTGACCATTTTTTAATAATGACCATAATATGACCATATAAAGGTATGAAGATTATTATTTCTAAACCAAACAAGAATCAATAGTACATTGTTAAGTAGGTATGTGAGAATTTTTGAGGCCCAAAAGAAGTCCCAGAGATGACAACATTTTGGCGTAATGTACATTTAAGGAATGAAAACAAAATCAAAAGGTACACGAATTGGGTTGGGAATTAGAAAGTACATCAAATTTGTAAAGAGAGTGGAAGACAAAGAACATACATGTTGAAATAACTAGAGGCGAATAATGGCAAGGAATAGGAAAAGGTTTGTATGTTTTCCAATTGAAGAAGGAAATCTGGCATGTATAGATAGTAGTTAGATTCACAACACACAAGGTAATAAACTTGTCAAAGTGTTGAGGGGTGTGAATGTCATTATGTAAAGCAATTAAAGGGTGATATGAATTATTTATGTCCTACAAGGAATCCATGGTCATGATAATACTCTAGTGAGACAATAATATTTTATCATGTAATTCAATAGTGACATGAACATAAATTATGTGATTCCAATTTTCTTTTCAAAAAATGGAATCATAAACAAGAAGAATAAATTTAATATAATAAGAATAATACATTGAACAATAATTTTCAATCTAATTTAGAAAAATTGGAAATTTTGATAAAATTATATGATTTTTCACAATAAATTACAATGGCTACCTCTTAAGGAAGTTGCATGAAAAGTATCAAAGTGAAGTCTCCCATAATTGATTTGTTGATGTTAAAGATAAAATAATTTCAATGGAGCTTTGCACAACTTCTAAAAAAATGCATCTAATTTCCAAAATAAATATTGGAAGCAAGGGACATAAAGGACATAGAAACAAACATTAATTTAAAATATTTCTTTGAGTGTCTAGAATTGGAGTGTTCCACATATGTTATAAACAACGGCCACCCTAAAGAGGAGAAGAGGACACAACTTCTAGTGGACAAATTCATAATAGAAATATGACGAAAGTGTTTTGCTAATGGAGAAAAGGGTGACATTTATAGAGTTTGTGATAGAGCAAAAAATCACCATAGTTGGAACCAAAAACAACAATTATGGTTGGAATGAGAAAATAAGAAGGCCAAAAGATGATGCCAATAACAAACATTCCCAAGAATAGTAAAGGACCTTTTATTTTGAAAATGAACTTGTTTTTGCAAGTACCTAAAGAGATAACTACAAAGCAATGGATCATAAAGGAAAATTCTTTATTTTTTGGAAATACTAGGGACAATGATTCATTTCCCAACATGGTGTAAGCTCCTAGAACCATGTTAAAACAAACAATTGATAAAGAAAGGAAATTTGTAAGCCTATTGGCTAGATTTTCGAAGTGAATATAGACATTTATTAATTGCAAGAGAAAACAATTTCATTTCCAATTCCATTTTTTTAATGGTGGATAAATTATTTTTGAAAGAAATTTTTTTCCTTGCACATTTTCCAAGGCATAAAAAAATCAAGATATAGTTATAATTTTTGTTGATAGTGATGAATGATGATTTAAAAAATGATCATTGGTGCAATATTCTTTAATTATCATGAGCGAATTATAATTGTGTCAAGGTTTGGTAGGAGTGCAAGAATTTTCAATTAACAATGGGATTTCTAAAGATGGGCAATTGTTTTCCTCCTTGTAAAGAAAAAAATGGATTTTGTGTGTATGTTATGTGTGGTAATTCTTTGACTTGAAGAGAAATGACATTATGAAAATAGAGGTGAATTGATGGAGAATATGAAATCCCGTGTGAAAGGTAACATGGGAAGAGGTTGATCTTAATGTTTAGGGTGTAATGCTTAAAGTATGTTAGGCAGAACATGAAAAAATTACTAGTAGATAGATCAATGTGTGTAAAAAATGATTTAGAGAACATCATGGAATAGTTCTATAAAGACGTGTGAGTAGTTGTAGTATAATTTTGAAGGGATAGTGCTTTTGGCCATCCGGTATGTGATATTTAAATGGACCCTAAATCCTAAAACCAAAAGCTTTATTAAAGAAATTCAATGATTGGTGCAAAAAGATAGAGCTAACAATTATCACCACTTTGGCTAGATCACCCGAAAGAATATATATATATTCAAAAGGTAGTCAAAATATAAAAGGATTATTTTTCAATTATATTTGGTCTATAGTCAAATTGAGCTAAATCTAATTGTCAATGATCACCAATCTAGCTAATCACAAAATAGAGAAGAAAAAGAAAAAGAAAACCCTTACATTGGACTAAATTTTCTTATGGATAATCCAACTACATATCAAAACATTGGAGCTCACATGAGTTGGATTCACACCAAGAGTTAGTATGGATGTTTTAGTTGCATTTAACCCTCTCTTGATTGGGGTTAAAATGACTAAAATCTGAGGACTAAATTAACCACTCTAATATTCATATTCTAGAGAGTATGGTCAGGTTAAATTAACTCTATGTTCAACCATTCACATGGGGAGGGGTTTAAAATTGGATGGTGCAAATGCATTTTATGACCTCAATGGTCTTATACCCCCAGCCACTCTCCAATCCTTTATTCCCAAGGATTTCCATGGTCTTCTTTTGTGCCTAGCAACTTACTTTTGTTGTGTAGTTGTTAAAATTGCATAGAAGAACACATCAAAATTCTGGAAGATAGGGTTTGGCATGATGATTTGTGTGCACCAACTTCCACCAAAAAATAATTGTGTATGCCATGAAGTCATTTGCCACATCAGCTTTTATCCCTTCTGTGTGAATAGGATCACATTAGGGTTAAGGTTTTTTTTCTTTTTCTTTTAAATTAAATTTTTAATTATTATTATTTTTTTATAATCCCTTTATCCATTTGAGGTGAATCCAGCTAATGGGGACTTCAGTAGGACCTCACACCAAACATGACAAGGATCCACATCATCTATTTTATAATTAAAAATCAAAATAACACAATAATGAGTTGCCTTTTATTGTAATTCTAATGATGAGATATTTGAGCTGGTGTAGGAGGGTTTTTGCATAATGTGTTATATATATATTAAATCCTTTCAAGGCAAACCTCACACAATCCAAAAGGTTGTATGATCTATTATGAGCAATGAAAAGTAGTGCAATTAGGTAGGTACTGCAAAAAAGGTACTGGTATGAGGATGGTTATACCAGTACCATCTGTACTAATTGTAGGTTATCAAGTCATACCAACCTAATAGGTTACCGAGTGGCAGTCACAGGGCTTATATACCCACCAGACTGATACCTACTGGTTTTCACTTTTCACCCAAGGGCCAAGGCCATCTAAGCATGTTTGGGAAGTACCCATTGCCAAATTTAATGCTTAGCTTATAATATAGTGTAGGAGGACAGGATGGGTACTCCCTGAATTTAATGCTCAAGGAGTGGATGCTGTTGGGTTTAGGGTTTAGGGTTTAGTGTACACTTACACTTACTCAATTGTGTCATCTACCTGTTGCAGTGGTTTTATATCCCCCACAATTTTTGTCTGTTTTTTTCAACCAAAAAACATTGGGAATTTCTTTATTTTCTAGTGTGAATTCCACTAATATGTTCAAGTCTCGATAAACTTAGCACTGTGTAGTTTAAAATGCAAGTATATTGCTGTGAAGTGTGCACTCTCTGGAATAAAATCAGAAACACAGCTGCATCCTCAGAGCCATATGCAGAGTATCAATCAGGCCATCATATTGTCGCTATGACATACATTGAATTAAGAAGGTCTTTGTGGGCAAGAAAGTCTCATTCTTTCCCAACTCCCAAAACAAGAATCACAATGCCTGCAAGCACACTGAAACAGTATGCAACATTTAGCACACTAGAATGGGGCCACTTTTATTGTTCACTTTGTTGGGCCCTGCCTCATCCTAGGGAAGGGAGTATTGCTTCCAGGTAGCATTTTTGGGCGTTGTAGCACTAAATTTGCCTGATTACAGAGAGGAGTTTGTGTTGGATTTCAATTGTGTTTGCACCTGAACTCGTTCAGTTTGATCAGGGTTAGGATTTTTGTTTAGACCACGAGGGTGGAAGATTTGACACTGGTTTTTGGTTGGGCCATGTCTTTAGGCAAGGACTATGCATTAACTTGGGCACTTACACGATACCTTAACACGAGAAGTAGTTTGAAACTTATTGTTAAATATAGCTGAAATTCGAGCATAATGATAACAAAGTACTTAATCGTTTAGAACTAGCCTAAAAGGCTAAATCTTAGAGCTCTAGAAGTAAATGAGAAGAGGCAAATGATTTGATACTTCATTAATTCAAAAATCTCATTCTAATTAATTTGGTAGGTATCTCATTTTATTATTTTTTCTCGTTCAATTTATGATTGAGTTGCAATTTTATTTTTTATTATGTAATTTAAGTTTACATACATACATATCAGCCAATTGGAAATTTGTTCAGGCATATATATATATATATATATTAGCCAAGTAGGTGTAAATGGAAAATATCTACCCTATGTTTACCCTACAGACATAAATGGATGAATATAGGGTAAATTTGGAATATCCATAATGTAAAAGCATTCAGTATTGGCATGTGGCATAAACCGATTAATTGTGGAATTGGAATTGCAACATAAGCACAAGATACAGAGAAAAACATCTTAAAGGAAAAAAAATGTAAAGACAGAAAACAAATCCTCATCAGCACTGTTATTCAAAGTACATTGCTAGTGAGTCCTATTTTATTGGAATAGAAAAATGTTAAAAAAAAGTTTAGTTTTATATTTCAATAATAATGGGATAATTGCATTGAAAAAACATGTAGATGAAAACCATGGATTAATTGACAAAAATTGAGGAAAAATGTGAACAACATTAAAAGTCTAATGAAAATACAACATATAAAGAAAAGGTTTTTAATTAGTGTGAGTGCAATCTTTAATTTTTTTGTGTCCATGGATTCTTTCAAAAAGGATAATGTGCATCAAAAAGACTTTTTTTTGGAGAATTTGGGTCTTCTAGTTCTCGAAGACCATTTACCCGTTTAGTTTGTTGAGAGTATTTGATTGAAATGTTTGATGATGCAATTATGCCTTTGCGTTGTTTTTCCTTCCAAAAGACTTTTAATCAAGACATGTCATTGGACTTGATTGAAAAGGCAAAACAAACATATGTTTTAACAATTTAACAAATTGTGTTTCTATTATTAAAAGATTTGATCTTTAGATCTCTAAAGGGGCACATGACACTTTTACATTGGTTGTGAATTTATTATGGAAAAAATGGATGCCAAAACATATTACAATTAACTTGTTTGACACATTTGAAACTTCAAAGCATGTATTGGCAAGAAATTTGCAAGACCTTTTATAGTAGTATGGATTAACAAAGAAAATGCTTACTTATGTTAATGATGAAGAGTCAAATTTGAATATCATGATAGTTGTTTTGAAGACAAAAGTTAATTGTGAAACTTTGAATGTGACGGAAAGCTTTCAAGGCACATGTTTTGGACATGCCTTTGAAGTCTTGTGGATATGCAATCGTTGAAAAAATAGTGTGCAAAGGTTTGAAATATTTTTTCATCAAATCAACCCAAGCATATTTGTAAATAGTATACAAGAATGGACAAAAGCTTGCAAGTTTGTAAGCAAAGTGAACATATTTCAAGAAGTTTTCCAATTCAAAAAAATCATTCTACTCTGCTATAGCAAGTAGACTTGTCTCAGTGTCATTGGTTATGTATGCCATCCTCTCACATGATATATATTATAAATTATTGTAAACACTTTATTTCTTGTTTCATTGCTTGTGTTTTAAACCAATCAAGAGGTTATTGGTTGTTGAATGATCCCTTGCATGTAGCCATATCCATGAGCATTAAACTAAAGGAAGGAATGAATGTTTTTGTTGTTGACACAAATGATGAATAATATAGCAATATGAACATTTTTGAGATGGTAGAAAGTACCAATGAACCTACGAAGGATTCAATTCTAGGTCGAAACTGTTTTTCCTAAATTTCTTTATTTTTTCATATAATCACTTTCAATGGTGAGTCGTGACATATGTGATAATCAAATAATAAACAAAACAAAATTTATGAGTCATGCTCTCATGTTGCATTACATTTTTTGAGTTTCCAAACCCTACTTTTTATGTTTTTGTTTGAAAAGTTCATTCCATAATGAACATTTAAGCACTCAGGGCAGGCCGGATCCAAGGGGAGGGCTCCGCTGTTTCTGATGTCCAAACAAAACTTGAATGCCTCCTCTTCGTGTATCTGACGCACTAAATATTTTCAAAAAAGATTAGAAATGAGAACACCCCCCCCCCCAAGTAGAGAGGGTCAAGAAAAAAAAAAACCATTGAACACCACAAAGTCTGTTCCTGAATACCACAACAATTCTTTGTATGTTGCTTTGTTGCTACTAAAGTTCTAAGATGATTTGTAGAACTGAAGATAACACTCCTATAGCACTTTAAATCATGTAAAATGAACAAGAAATGAGAAAGTTAAAAGCTTTAAAAGTAGGAGGGGTCCAAAGAGAAGAAAAAAGCTCGTTTTGTAAGTTGAAAAGCTTATTTTTCTTCTTGCTATTTTTTCATTACTCCTTTTCCTTTACATTTCCAAGATGATTTCTAGAGCTGGAGGTAACGCTCCCATAACATTTTAAATCACTCAAAATGAAACACAGATGACAAAGATCTAGAGAAGTGTTCAGTTATAAGGTAATGATCGGTGATGATCAGTTCTACCCTAATGGGTTATGCATTGTAATTCCAACCACAAAACATCATATGTGAGTAGGAAGGTTTTTGTATAATCTATTGTATGGTTTCTCTAACTTGACAATTCTGTGAGCGAACTTTTCTAACTTGACAATTCTGTGAGGGAACTTTTTCATAAATTGCAATTTTTTTCATATCATCATCACCTTTCAATAGTCACATGTGATAATCAAACAATAAACAAGGGGTGCATCGCACTGTGGCCTTGCCGTTTACATTAAAAAGTATCTTAAGGCAAAAGAAGAAGAATTATGGAAACTCAAATATTTCACCATGCAAAAATATACCTAATCTTCAAAAAATCCTCTAAAAGAAACCCAAATCCTTCAAGATATTATAACTCTATTATAACTGATCTCAAGATTCAACACAAGCCAAAATATCATCTTTCAAAAATCCTCATACAAAAATAGACCTATTATTATTATTACCTTAGGGGCCTATAAAAATTCCTTAAGCTACTATACTCTATAATGAATCTTTACACAATATCCTTGCCTTGGTAGTAGGCAAGGCCAATAAAACAAAATTCATGAGTCATGCTCTCATAGCTACACTAGTAGGTACTTACCTTTTTTGAGTTCTAAACCCTAATTTTTCTGTGTCTTTGTTTGACTAGTCCTTTTTGTAAAAGGTTTATAGGAGAGTCTTTTGTTTTTGGCACATACCATCTATTGTATGGTCTTGACTCTTGACCTTGACAATTTCAAGCAAAAACTTCTCCTCATGAATTGCCTTTTTCAATATCATCACATGTGATAAGAAGTAATGAAATCATAAATAAGACAAAATTTTATGAGTCATGCTCTCATGGCTGCACTAGTAGGTACTTTACTTTTTTGAGCTCTAAACCCTAATTTCTGTGTCTGTGTTGCTTGAGTCCTTCTGTAAGTAAGTTGCGGTGTGTTTTTGGTTTGTCTGTTTCTTGTTGTTGTTGTTGTTGTTGTTAGTGGTGGTGATGGAAGACTTACTAGCTGAGAGAAAGTGATGCTTCTGCTTCTTTCTTCTGGTTTGTATGTAATCTGTCAATCACGAGGAGCAAGCTAGGCCACGTTCATTTGCAAAAATCTACGTTTACGTGGAGTGGCCTTTCACATACACATAACTCATAGATTGTGTACTCAATTTGTTGATCGTTGTGTGTGTTTAATTTATTTATTTATTGCAATTGGGTTTGTTTGTTTTTGTCAGATGATTGCTCACTTCACATGATTGTTTCAACTTTTTTTTTATTAATTTTTGGTTTAGGGGTGGCGGGTAGTCGAGATTAGGGGAGAGTGGAGTGACGGAAGAAGTTGTGATATATATATGTTTTTTAGATGTGTGGAAGTGCAACGGATTTGAGAGAGAGAGAGAGAGAGAGAGAGAAGAGTTGTAGGAATTGATTTGGAAGCGGTTGTGCCAAATCAATCAAGCACGAGATGTAATAACTCTGTGGACTAGCAGAGGCAGCGGCAAAAGGGAGCAGAAGAAGAAGAAGAAGAAGTAGAAGAGAAAAAAAAAACTCGGTAATGGGAACAGAAGCTGTGGCCAAGGATCTCTTGGCAGGGACGATGGCAGGAGCTGCACAGCTTTTGGTGGGTCATCCCTTTGATACCATCAAAGTGAAACTGCAAAGTCAGCCGCGACCATTGCCCGGAGAGCTCCCCAAATATTCCGGTGCCATGGATGCGGTGAAGAAAACCCTAGTTTCCGAAGGACCCAAAGGCTTGTTTAAAGGAATGGGTGCACCCCTTGCCACAGTGGCTGTGTCCAATGCAGTTCTGTTTGCCGCAAGAGGACAGATGGAGGCATTGCTGAGAGGAGAAGAATCACCTCCTGGATCACGGCTCTCAGCTTCACAGCAAGTGATAGCTGGTGCTGGAGCTGGATTCGCTGTATCTTTTGTGGCATGCCCCACAGAGCTTGTGAAATGCAAGCTGCAGGCACAAAGTGCCTTAGCTGGGGCAACAGTGGCAGCAGCAACAGCAGGAGGAAGGGGGGCACAAGCAGGGACTCTCTTGTCTCAAGCTCAATACAGTGGGCCTCTTGATGTTGCAAGACAGGTGTTGCGATCAGAAGGAGGGGTGCTTGGTTTATTCAAAGGACTTACCCCAACTCTACTGCGGGAGGTAATTGACTACTCAGATCTTTCCATTCATTGCAAGAGCACAAAAAGACTGCCAGTCCTCAGAAATGGATAGAAACCCTAATTTGCAAAGGCTGTATGCAAACCCTAATCGTGTTTCTCCTTCAGAACTTGAACCTTGCAAAACAAGCAACATCACAAAAGGATTGGCTGCTCTGGAATTTGAAATGTCAACAAAGATTTGCTGCGAAATTCATGGCTTCTCTCCAGTTTTGGTTTTTAGGGTTCCTTATTCTTTCCTCTTCTCAACTTTGTTAATTTCTCCTTCTGGCTGCTCATATGAAAATGCACACAGGTACCTGGGAATGCAGCCATGTTTGGAGTCTATGAAGCTGTCAGGCAGATGCTTGCTGGAGGCAAAGATAGTTCAAATCTTGGGAAGGGATCACAAATTCTTGCAGGTGGTGTTGCAGGTGCAGCATTCTGGCTATCTGTGTATCCAACAGATGTGATCAAGAGTGTGATACAAGTGGATGACTACCATAATCCCAAGTATGGTGGGACCATGGATGCTTTCCGGAAGGTGTATGCAGCTGAAGGAGTGAAGGGGCTGTTCCGTGGGTTCAGTCCTGCCATGGCCCGCAGCATCCCAGCTAATGCTGCTTGTTTTCTTGCCTATGAGCTTGTCAGGGAGAGCCTGGGTTAGTTAGTCTGCCTCTTCCTCCTTAGTTAACCAAAGATTATAGGTTAATTGATTCAGCTGATTTATGTTCAAATTGATCTGGCTCAACATCTGAAAGTTTGACTTCAATTCTTTCATTACTGGAGACAGAAATCTTATAAGGTATTGAAATTGGATTGCAAACCACAGTACCTTTCTATAGCTCATTGGACTAGTTTTGAGATTGATTGGTAGGACTATGTTAGTTTCACAGTGTTAGAATCTAGAAACCCTAACAGCTGGGCTCATGACCTTCCAGCCATAGTATGCCAATTGGATTATGGCAATCTTCTTTAGTGACCACTATTCTTAGCTTTGTTATGATGGTTGTCCATCAGAAATTTCCGTTTCCAGAGGATGCATGAAATGAGAGGTGATCCTCTTCAGGTTTTCCTCTCCACTTATTGTTCAAGTTGCTTCAGCCACTTTGTACTTCTGTTATTTGGAACCAAAATACCAATTCTTGTCACCACAAGCTTCTACACCAATGTCTGATTTTGACCTTCCAGGAAGTGGAGATCTGGAGGAGGAGGATGTTTAGAGCAATCTAACCTGAGACCTACTGCATACAGCAGTGTTGGATGTTGACCTCCAGGAAGTTGAGACGTGGAGGATGATGTTTAGTCTGTTAGGAATTCCAGAGCTGTTTAGATATGATGTGGCCCACTCCTGATTGCTCCTCCCCTTAATGTGAAGGGCAATTGTACATGTAACTTTGTTTTTACAGGGCTGTTGCAACTGCTTTTCCACTGTGGGCAATTCCTAAATCCAGCAGGTGCAAATTGCAGAGCTGGATTCATATATTTCCTTTCCAGTGAAAAATAAAACTGAGTGCCTAGGATCCAAGAGCATGTCAGGTTTATGTCATGTGCTTATGTAAAGGGTCAAAGTAGTCGTGGAGGCTGAGTTGGTCTAAGGTGGCTAGTTTTATGTCTTGAATGGGCATACTCTGCTTTGATCCCAGTCAAATGAAGACGGAGATCCCATTTAATGGTCTTGTTAATCCCATTCATATGCTTGAAAAGGTCTCAGTAGCCTTCCTAAATTTACACAGTATTGGCTGTGACTCTGCTTGATTCCTCTACACCTAATGTAAGTGTGGAAAGAATTGATAATTCTAGCAGCTGGGCAGCTGACAATGCTGATTGCACCTCCTTGATTCAACTTTACTCATCATCTAGGTACTTTGAGATCAAAGGCCTGCTCTGCCCATTACAGTCTGCAAGCTATTGCTCTCCTCAAGTCAAGATATTGAGCATCCAACCTGCTCTTCCAATTGCATTCTGGAACCTACTGCTCTCCTCAAGTCGAGATGTCAAGCTTGAAGTGCACAGTTTCAATTCCAATGTGCATTCACTGTGACCCTTGATACATCCTGCAGTATTGGCCACCTTTTGTTAAAAACACATGCAACATCTGGAAATTAAGTGTCACTGGTGCCTGTGGTGGAGGAAGCACCAGACGGTTCCAAGTCCTTGCCATCCACCTAACTAGCACTTTCCTGTTAAAATTATTTGGAGGTAAAGCACCCCATGGTAATTCAACCAATTTTTGGTCCTTTCCCTACTTCTGCTGTCAGTGATGCACTTGCAACAGATGCAAGATCTGAGAGTTCCTCTCTTCCCATGCTGTTGTTGCTGTGGCAAGTGCAACTATTGCTGATGCATGGTCTGCACTGAGTGAATGAATGCAATGTGCATGCACCATCTGCAGCTTGCCCTGAACTACAACCCACACCAGGAAGCTCCAGAAGGGATCTTTATACAACAGACTGAACAATATGATCACAAGGCAGTCTAAGATTCAAGGAAGAAAATGATGTAAACAGACCATGCATGCCCTGGGCTGTATGGCATCTTTAGTGTCTGATTCTTAGACACAATCATGTGCCTGTTGATGCAGAGAAGTTGCAATGGTGCTGTTACTTGCTGGCATTGAACTTGCAGTGATGATGTGAGTTCTTGTTCTGCTGGCTTCATGGTGTGTCAGACTTTTGAAGTCATATAAGCTTGCAAAATGTGCCTAAACTCAGCAACCATTTCGTCCTCTTATGTGCCTAAGTGGTTCCTATTGTGTTTTTGGCATAGGAATAGGTGGTTACTAGGTCACTTGTTGACTCAATTTTTTGCATACATGACTTTTTGAAAATAATTCCAAGTGGTGATTCATTTTTTTAAAATTAAGTCCAATTGGCAACCATACGAAAACCAATCCAATAAATGTGGCTACATTGTTCATAACAAAGGAATAATTTAACAAAAGTGAAACACATAAAGTAGCATTGAAATTGTATAGCTAGAGAACACCAATATTTTGAAGCGAAGTTGAACCCTAGTTTAATATCATTTTTTCCCCAAAAGTCCCACCCACCACACCCAAATGTTAGTAAAACTCATGATGAAATATACATAATCAACATGCTTGTCTAGATCGTGGAAACAAAGAGACAATGCCACAAAAATCCAATGAAGACAAGGTCTTAAATGATAGCACCGATTCGCACTTTGCAATCTTTTCAACTTGTAATAGCCTCTTGATAAGGGAAATTATGTTGAACAAAGAACTTTTGAATAAATAACTCATATGTAAACATGGAAACAATTATGCCCAAGTGCTACCCCAATTGATTGCATGGTTTGTTTTTCATGAATGCAAAAGTGGAAAAAGTGCATTCATTTTTCATATATCCAAGCATTGAAACAATGGGTATGTTAGCCAACTTCATATACTCGCTTAATTGTTGAGTCAAGACATTGTTGCTAATTGTCACCCACAACTTTGTCTATATACTTGTATCAAAAGGATTAGTTATGGCCTTGAGTGCTTGTGCCTTAGTAGTGAATGTAAACATGGATTACTACAAGTTCAAGTTAGCATTTAGAAGTTCTACAACTTAATCCAATGAAGATTTATCCTTTTCAGTTCATGATAATGTTTTTTGATAACATTAATATGTAAGGAGAAACAAAAATCAACATCAAGTTCCATCCAAAATTGTGGATATACAATGCCAAGGGCATTCATTAATTTAAAATCCACAAAGCACCTATTCAATTTTGAAATAAACATGTCACCAATAACAAAACATTGAACTTTCACTTGTGCAATTGATACCAAGAAACATCCTTGCACATTGGTTGATTAGCCCCAACAACTACATTGAAAATGTGAGCCTAATATGAATGACCAATGACTCAAAATGCAAGGGTTTTTGCACCAATGTTGATGTTAGTAACCCAATTTTGGGATGCTTGCAAAATTGGTGTCCACAACGTCACAAAAGACTTGGAAATGTTCATGTTGGTAACCAATTGTAGGATCAAAATACATCATGAAGAGATCAACTTGACAAATTTTTACAATTGTCGCAAAATCACAAACAAAGACATCCTTTCCTTAAGTAAGTTTGATCAAAACATTGAGTACCTCCAACAATGGCAACAAACAAGACAAGGCTAATAATGTGTGAATGTCACAAAAAAGGTCAAAATTCAACCTTGCTTAAGCAATTGAAGGGTTGTCCTATGACATTTTCACAATCAAAATCTTGTATTCTACCATGATTTGGTTCAAAAGCTCCAACATTGAAATCCATTAAGTCTTGACATTTTTCAAAATCTTAAGTCTTGTTGTTTTTACAGTTTTAACAATTTCATTGGATTCCAAATGTTGCTTAAGGGAGCTTGAGAACTAGGATTATAATGAATGGAGCAAATCTTCCAACTTGGTCATCATTGGCAAGCTAAACAAACTTCACAAACTTCATTGGCAAGCTTGCACAATAAGCTTCATTT